>Ga0307936_1000186_pt1 | contig 35186 bp, 33 predicted proteins | sample OrgLakmetagenom1_FD_201839 | JGI IMG/M metagenome (GOLD analysis project Ga0307936, IMG submission 201839) | Saline water microbial communities from Organic Lake, Antarctica - #1 | ecosystem: Environmental > Aquatic > Non-marine Saline and Alkaline > Saline | place: Antarctica: Organic Lake... | reverse complement strand
CAGATGTCTTGGCGCGCCTGCCAGACATCACCATGTCACGCTTGCCCGAAATGCTTCCATGGAACTGGAAGCTCGGGCAGGAAGCTGTCAACGCAGCGTGACCGCGTTCCTCGCCGGATGCTTACACCACGAGGATGCGTTCTGTTCCGCGGATCAATCCAGCGTCAGGCACGGGTGCAGGCTCCTGATCTTCAGTCTTGTCAGCAGCCGGGAAGTACAGTTTGACCGACGTGCCGTCGCCGGGCTCCGAATAGATCCGTGCGTGCCCGTTCGACTGCTGAACGAACCCCCACACCATCGACAGGCCAAGCCCGGATCCCTTGCCGGCCTCCTTTGTCGTGAAAAAGGGCTCGAACGCCCGCTCCGCGATGTCCAATGGCATACCACAGCCGTCGTCGGTGACCGAGAACATCACGTATCGGCCCTCCTTGATCTCCTCGTCGGGCAAATGATCATCCGCCATGAGCATAGCGTTGGAGGCTTCGATCGTCACGCGCCCGCCATCCGGCATTGCATCGCGCGCGTTGATCACGAGATTGAGGATGGCATTCTCAAGTTGACCGGGATCGACCTCGATTGGCCAGACGCCGGGAGCCGCGCTGATCCTGATATCGACATCCTCGTTGATCGTGCGACTGACCAGACCCTCAATCCGGGTCAGCAGCTGCGCCGGGTCCAGATGCATTGGCGCAAGCGCCTGACGGCGCGCGAAGGCAAGCAGGTGACTGGTCAGAGTCGCCCCGCGCTCCGCCGCCTGCAACGTGGTTTCGGCCATTCGCCTGACTTTCGGGTCGTCGGTATGCATGTCCGCAAGGGCTTCGGCACTTCCGACGATGACCGTCAGGAGGTTGTTGAAATCATGCGCAATCCCGCCGGTCAACTGTCCGACGGCTTCGAGTTTCTGCGAATGGCGCAACTTCTTTTCCAGAGCGCGCAGTTCGGAGACATCAGTGGTGCTGCCGATGACCCTGATTGGCGCGCCAGAGGCATCGCGAAGGACAAGGCCCCGGGCCATTACGTCAACCGTGCGCCCGTCGCCGCAGAGGAACCGATATTCGGTTGCCCAGTTGCTCCCGCCGCTCTCGATCACAGACCGAAGGCTTTCGACCACACGCACGCGGTCTTCTGGATGAACCAAGTTCTCACAGGTGGCCATGTCATCTTCGAATGTCTTTGGATCATAGCCGAAGTTGTCCAGCAGCGCGTCGTTCCACCAAATCCTTCCCGACTTCAGATCCGCGTCCCAGATCAGGTCATTGGTCGCACGGCTGAGAAGCCTGAAGCGCTCTTCGCTAACCCGCAGCATGGCGGTGCTGCGTTCCGCCTCCTCAGCCATGCCAGCGCGCAAGATCTCCTGGTCACGGTGCCGCGTGAAATGACCGACAAAAATAACAAAGGCGAAAAAGCTGATCATGAACGCCACGATCGCGCCCACTTCTTGATTGGCGAGAGGGACAGTCGGATGCCCCAAGACAAATGCAACGATCGGCACGGGACCCAAACTGACCAGCACACCGATCGAGCGTTTGTGGAAACCGAAATTGGTGAACTGGTGAAATATCACCAGCGGGAAGAACCACGTCAGGTATGGGACTATAGCGATAATCTCTTCGGATGCCTGATAGCCATAGATGGCAACGACGTTCAGGTGGATCACGACGTAGACGCTCAGGGTTCCGGTGACCACGCCCGTCGCCATTGCCGGTCGCACCGAGACGACAACCAGCATGCCGACGATTACGAGGGCACAAAGACTGATGAGCCAAATCTCGACCATCGAAACAGCACCGAGTGCCATTCCGAAGAATATCCCGAGCACAGCAGCGCAGAACGCGATCATCAGTGCGATCCGGACCGTCGTCCGCGCCTGTTGGAGGCGGTCTGCGCTCGTGTTCAAGGCTGGGGACATCAGCACTTTCTAATCGCCGGATTCGGTTAGCCAGATCGGCTGTCAAACGTATCAAAGCGAAAAACTGGAGCGTGGAGATCGCACGATGCCGCACTCAATACAAGAGCCGATGGGCGGCGTGCCAACGCGTCCGGCTTCTACCCCGCGTTGCCGCGCCGCTTTCAACCGAATCAGACCGAAGGCGCGTTGTCGTCGTCGATGGCGGTGGCTTCACGACCATCTCTGGCACGCCGAGGACTGATGAGCAGGCGCTTCTCCTGTGCCAGCACCTCGCGTCTCGTTGCCCTCCCGTCTGAGGGCAGCGAACGGCGGCTATGGCAGGATCATGTAGGTGCAGCATTGCGATGCCATCAGTCGGCTCTCTGCACTTCCAACCGGGTGCATTCGCCAGTGCAGCAGAAACCGAGCGTCCGCAGCGAACGACTGGAAGGTCCGCCCTGCCGCCATCGAACACTATGAAATGCTGCGCCATGGATGAATGGCCGGTCTCGTGAAGCTGCACCGCAGCGCTCGACCATGAAGCCAACGGCTGCAATGGGCCGGTCACGTCGATCAGGAGGATCAGGGTTTGCGACCTTGCAGTTCCCGCTGTCTGCGAGTTGCGGATAGTCGCGTCCGACTATTTTCCGTGTGGCGAGGATGACTCCGCACGGATCATTATCAAAATCCAGCTGGGACGGGCCGTAATAGCTCATCCTTGAGCGTGCTTCCGACTTTGTCAGTCGGAGTCGCATCGGGCGTGACCGAGACCCAAACATGGCGCGCCGCGGCTACGCCACACTCCGACACTCGATTCTGACAGTGTCACCATCTCGCCGTCCGCCTCCTTCACGTCCATCCATCACCCATGCCGACATAGCGCCTCACCTGATCGCCATCATCTTCGCTCTCAGCATGGGTGACACGTCATCCCAGTATTAACAGGCCGCCAGGCTGGCTGGGGTGGCCCAGGGTAGCGATCCACCCTTTTGACGATGTCAACCCTGCGCCCGATGTCACACTAGCCAGAGCGCGTTTCTGCCAACCTGCGCATATGCTCCTTCAGCAGTATCCTCCTGTTTTTCTGGGGTCTTTGGCCTCAATGGTTTCCATGCCCGCCAGAAAAATGGGTTTTCAGGGCTAAATTTGTCAACTTAGTGGAAACTTAGCGTAAACCTTTCTCGATGATTTCGGACGATTTTGGCCGGTTCCGACAGTTCCCAGGTTTCCAATTTTTTCAGTCAGGTAAACCTTCTGCAACCCTGCGTAACCCATAGCGTGGGATCCGGCGCGACGCGAACGTCTAGCCATTCCTCGCCCGCTCTTGAAGATCATCGTCTCCATGCCGGTCAAGATTTGCTGATGCATCGTCGCCTTGGGCGCCATTTCCGATCGGCTTTCATCGCTACATCGGCCTTTGCATCCATGGTGCCGCGTCGCCATACATGGCGGTAAGCGAAGACAGAAGGAGACACCATTGGCACGTCAGCATACCCGACCTGTCTATTTCAGCGAAACCGGATCGATGCAGGGATATCTCGCCGACCCGCTGTCACTGCCAGAAACCGATCTGCAGGAGCTTGTTCACAACCACCCGGACGCGCTTCCCATCGCGGAGATCGATCCCGCGTTTTCCGGGGCCATCTCGATCTGTCGTGAAATGAATACACCGGCCGGTCCAATCGACAACTTTCTCGTGACGCCATCGGGATTGCCGGTGTTGGTGGAGTGCAAGCTCTGGCGCAATCCACAGGCTCGCCGCGAGGTTGTCGGACAGGTGTTGGACTACGCCAAGGAGCTTGCCCGTTGGACATCCGCGGATATCGAGCGCGAGGCGGGGCGCCGGGGTGTCCCCTCGGTCATCGACAGGGTGCGAGAGTATGAGCCTGAGGTCGATGAAGCCGCGTTCAACGATACGCTCACCAACAGTCTAGGCCGGGGGCGCTGCCTGTTGTTGATCGTCGGGGACGGCGTCAGGGAGGGGGTCGAGGCCATCTTCGAACATCTTGCTGACCAGGGCGCTCTCCATTTCTCCTTCGGCCTGGTGGAAATGCCGGTTTTCGAGCTGCCGAATGGGGCGCGGCTCGCGACGCCGCGCATCATTGCGCGAACGGCTGTAAATGTCAGGGAGGTAATCCAGCTGCCCGAAGGCTATAGGCTCAAGTTGGACGGTTCCGACAACGACCAAAGCGCCGATCCCGAAACACAGGCCGTCGGGGAGGACCGGCAGGCCTTCTGGCGGAGTTTCCTGCAGAAGCTGAATCTCGACGATCCGGAACAGCCCGTGCCGCGCGCATCGCGGCAGGGGTTTCTCAAGTTCACCCTGCCGGCGCCGGGCGGAAGCGCGTGGATCACGGTGTATCGCGATGTGACCAAAGGTGAGGTCGGATTGTTTCTTTCCTTCACACGCGACTCTATTGGTCAGCGCGCGGCAGAGAAGGTCGCGGATCAGGCCGGGCAGGAGATCTTACAGGATCTCGGCGGCGATACTTTTGCGAAGGATCGGCACGACACCCGGACCTTCGCCGACAAGAAGCATTTCGGCATGCTTTCCGATCCGGCTGTCCAGGAGCGCGCGCTCACCTGGCTGGCCGTGCGGACGAACGATTTCGTGAATGTGCTGAGGCCGGCGGTGCGATCCGCGATTCTCGACATCGAGGAGGGTGAGGTTTAGGCGCACAGATATCGTGTCGAGCCACTTTTTCCCAGACAGAGGAGCATCCATGCCATTCCAAAACCGCGTCGCCCCGGCAGGTACGCTTCATGCCGAGTCCGCCAAGGGCACGCTGATGGGCAATCGCGGGATCCTTCACGATGAGGAGGGCAATATCCTCCGGACCCACGCGCATCAGAACTGGGTGACATGCGCGCTGCACTTCAAGGACCGCAAACAGGCGGTCATGGCGCCCGGACGCTATACCCAGCTGTTCTTCTTCGACGAGGTGACCGCTCTGAGTGCTGGGCACCGGCCCTGTGCCACATGCAGGCGGGACCGCTACAGGGCTTTCATCGATGCCTGGTGTCAGGTCCATGGCCGCCCTGAAGGCGGGCGCTCGGTGCCGAAGACTATAGACAGGATCCTGCATGCCGCCCGGATCGCTCGAAATGGGGACAAGGTCACGTTTCGCGCAAAGCCGTCGGATCTTCCGAATGGCACGATCTTCGCCAGTGACGCAGCCTCGATACTACGCTGGAATGGCGGTTTCCTGCGATGGAGCTTCTCTGGCTACCAGGATGTGGACGCCGCGCCGTTGGAGGAGGTCAGCGTCCAGACGCCGAAACCCCTGGTTGATCTCTATGCGGCCGGCTGGACACACGACGTGCAGATCTGAGTGACGTGGTCGGCGCGCGCCGGATCCATGGGCTCCAAGCCGCACCAGCCTTTCACGTCTGACCCTTTGCTGATCGACCCCAGCCTTTTTGTCAGAATCGTCGTGGGATCCGGCGAGGTGTGGAAGCGCAGCCATTCCTCGCCGGGGTTCTCACGCACATCCTGCTTACGCCCGCCGCCGCTCGCACACCCGCCGCAGGAGCTGCACACGCCGCAGCGTCAGGGCCGGATCGCGGTCGAGGCTGATCAGGCGAAGGAATTCCAACCAGGTGATCTCGTTCGCGCTGAGGCTTTCAGGGCCGACTATAATCCGGCGCTCACGAGAAGATCTTTCGCCGGTGCTTACGCTGTTTGGGTCCGTCATGTCATCATTTCCCAAAGATCGAACGAATGGCCGCACGATTGCGACCGGTCATGCGCGGATCGGTGTGATCCGATGCGCTGCGGATTTCCTGGAGCCAGCCGAGTTCGTTTCCGGTCACCGGCGTGCCCATGATTTCCACAAGCGCCTGCGCAATCGTGTCGCCTTTAGCCTGCTCCAGTGTCAGGCGCAGGAGGTAGGCCGGATCAACTTCGAGGGCACGTGCGAGGCTCGGCACGCGGTCAATCGGCAGCTTGCTCGATCCCTTTTTCAGCATCGAGAGCATGTTGACGCTCACGAAGCCGGAATCGATGGCGATCTCGATCTGAGATTTCTTCGGACGCAGTTCCAACACGCGCTTATCGATGAATCTCGCGAGCCTGGTATCAGCATAAGGCTTCTTCGGCATTTTCTTTATTTCCCATTTGTGACGCAGCACTTGCTGCATGCTTTCATTATAGAAAACAAATGCATGGGGATGCGCGGCGGGACGAGAAAACCCGAGCTGTTCTGCGCTTCCCGTATTGATGCATATGCCGACTAGGTCTTTGGGGCTGACGTTTCGCATGCACGGGCGCGTGGCAAGCGCAGGACGCCGGTCTTCACATCACCATCACAATGAGTGGAGCTTGACGAGATTCGGCTAGGTCGATCTCCCGATGTTCGGCATGCTTCCAAAAGACCACGACAAGGAGATTGACCGATGACGGTCCTGACAAAACGTAATTTCATGATCGCCGGCAGCACGACGATTGTCGTCGCCGGTGCGGCTCTGGCTGTCAGGGGAGGCGTCCTCGAACGCTTGGCCGGCTTCGAGGAACTGCCGCCAACCCCGATCTTCGCAGAGGACGGATTGGCGATCCGCGGCACCGATCCTGTCGCGTATTTCCGCGAGGGACGTCCGGTGGTCGGCGACGCGGCGTTCGAGGCTGACTGGAAAGGCACGCGCTGGCGGTTTGCCAGCGCGAGGAACCGGGACGACTTCCTCGCCACGCCTGAACGCTTTGCACCACAATACGGTGGCTTCTGCGCTTGGGCCGTGGCCGCACGCGGCAAGCTCTACAGCACGCAGCCGGAGAACTGGTCGGTCGTGGACGGCAAGCTCTATCTCAACTTCAACGACGACATCCAGCGTAAGTGGGAGGCCGACATCGACGGCTTCATTACACGCGCCGACAAGCGCTGGCCGGAGATCGTCCGCAGCTTGGCCTGATGTTTCGTGTTCACCTCGGGGTGCGACGTGATCCTTACGAGGATATGTTTGGCGGCGGCACAAGGCGGCATCTCAGGATCGAGACCGCCTTCTCGCGAGTATCAGCGATGGCACGTATATTGGCTAATTTGTAAACGCCAATGTGGTCGATTTTAGGCAGGACCGGTCGAACCACTTGGACCGCACTGAAAACAAACCGTTTCTCTGGTCCATCCGGTGCGACCGGTCCAAGTGGCCCGGCGTATGAGAGCGGCAGATCATCTCTCTCACACGCCGGGCCACCTCGACGTTCCGGGTCAGGTCTCGCTATCGGCGAGGAGCTTCGACGCGTGCACGGCATATGTCCTGGGGCGCCCCGGGATTTTACGTCCCATCTTGAACTGAAGGCCTCCGCCCTTCTGGATCTTCAGAAGTCCGCCCTCTGCGTGCAGGCGTGCCATCTCGGTCGTATGCTCCTCACCATGCATCGCGCGCCAACAATCCGGCTTGACATAGAACCAGTTCTTATCCCGCCAACCATCGACCGGGTCGTGGTCCGTGGTGCCGATCGTCTGGAACCGATCGAGGTGCTTCGAGACGTAGTCCTTGGTGCGCTGCACCGCCGTGGCGACCTCCTCGTTCGTCGTGCCTTCCCGGTCATCGAACCATTCGAGGAACAACTCCCGTGCAGCAGTTTTCGCAGCACCGGGCTGCCAACCGGTGATGCCGATCTTCGTGGCCAGCTCCCCAGCAAGTGCCGCGATGGCAAAGCGCTTCAGGACACGGTGCACCTGTCCGTCACCCGATGACAGATCTGCTTTCTTGGCCACGTCATTGCAAAAGTTATCGATCACATTCCGCCAGTTGTTTCTCTTGCTGGTGTTCTTCATCACGGCATTCACGAAGCGCGGACCGGCATGGCCGTAGATCTCAAGACTTGCATGACCAACCCGCTCGGCGAAGGCCTTGGCGCTGGTCTCTCCATGCAGGGCATCGAAAGCGCCATGCGCCCGGCAGTCGGCTTCGAGATTGATCAGGCGCACCTCCTGGCCTGCGAAGATCTTGCGTCCAGCACTTGCCATATGCCCTTCGAGGGAGACCTCGCCGCTCGACAGGACGGGCACCCGCCACTGCTGCGGTGTCTGGAGCTTACCATTCGACTTTGCCCTGAGCCGGCCCTCGCCGTTGGTCAGCTTGTAGACGATGCCGCCGATCGTCCTGGCATCGGCGTTGTGCAACTCCTCGACGTTCAGCAACGTGTCGTTGAAGGCGGCCGCAACCCCCTCGAAGCCATTCTGTGTGCCGTCCCAACTCTGCAGCAACTGACGTGCGCCCCAGACCGAGGTCGCGACATACTGGATCGTCGACTTGCCGCGCGAGGATTCGCCACGCAGATGGAATCCGCCCCCGGTCTGCCCGAGGACCGACAGCAGCGGTCCGGTGAACGCATGCGATACCGCCAGCATCATCAACGGATTTCCGATGCAGCGTGCCGCCACCTCCGTTCTCCATGCGTCGAGCGTGCCCCGCGTATGGATCGCCGACATCAGTTCTTCGGAAACGCTGTCCGTCGCGACCAGGGCATCGCCGATCACGCGTCCATTGCCGAGCACGAAGGCGTCATGCTGCTTGCTGGTCCAGCCGAGCCGGTCGAACCGCAGATACTGATCATCAGGCCGCCAGAGGCTCAGCAGTCTCATCACGCTCTCAGCTGCCTTTTCGACCGGTGCCAGTTCGAAACCGAGGTCAAAGAGCGGTGCCAAGGCCGCGTTCGCCGATTTATTGAGCTGCTGCGCGCTGAGCACCAGCTTATGCCACGTGCCGTCCGGGTCCTGCACGGTGAGCACACGGCCCCATCCAGAGCCGACTGCAGTCCGGCACCGTCCCTTCATGACGAGTGGAGAGCAGATGCGCGTGAGCACGACATCGCCGTCCTGATCACCGCGCAACTCGGAGATGCCGTCTTCATCGAAGACGTAGCTGGCAGGCAGGCCATCCGGGGCGAACGCGTCATTGCGCTGCATGTTAGTGGCCACAGCGGCTGTCGGGGCGGACCTGGGTTCATGGGTTGCAGGTGTCATTATGGGCGCTGCTGCCCTGGAGCCAGCCGTAAAAGCCAGTACGTTCTGGTTCGATGCGTCGTTTGACGTGTGGTTTACGATGTCGGTCATGGGGGTTCTTTCATTTTGACATAGCTTGAGGGGCCGGCGCGGTGCGCGTGCCGGGGCAAAGTCTGGATCTGCGCTGCAGCGCAGACCCGTCGGGCATCATGAGATTAGGGGCGGGTCCTCAATGCAGGGTCATGCCGTCGGGTTTGAACCCGAGACAGGTGATGAAGCCCGAGACGAGCCGGCTCTCGTAGTCCTCGATGTCGGCAAGGCGCCAGCGGGTCGTGGTCCCACCAAGCTTGACCGGGGCCGGGAACTCGCCATTCCGCTTCCAGCGCCAGATCGTGTCCTTCGAGACGCCGAAGCGTTTTGCGACCTGCTCGACGGAAAGGTAAAGGTTGGTAATCGTAGGCGAAGTCATTCAAGGTCTCCGGGGTTGGGCACACGAAACACGGCTCACGTCGGCTGCTCGGCGGCATCCGGCGTGGTGAGATCGTGTGGCGTTTCTGGTATGCTTTCTTATAGCAAGGAGCCCGTCGGAATGCGCCAGAATTTCAAAGAACTTTGCATGGGGCCGGTCTTCGTCGGATCCGTGGCCTGAGCCATCCCCGAACAACGCGACAGTCCGCGCCAGCTCGCGACGACCTGACGCTCGATATGTCCCCGACCAGGTCGCGCAACGTTCGTATCCGGGATGCAAATGACTGCATCACCTTGCATGCCATGGCGAAATCAATGGTGGCAAAGATGGGGGTATGAATTTCTCGCTTCGCAAGAAATGCAGCAAAATCAGTGAGTTAATAGAATTTTTGGCGGAGAGACAGCCCGCCATGATCCTTTTTTTATTAATTGCAATCAGATGGATAAGTGATCTCTAAGCCCTGTTTTCTTGGGCTTTACCCCACATAAAGCCTATGCAGTCTTGCGCAATCCAATGCACCCGGTTACATTGATGTTGTGGGGTAAGATGTGGGATAGGCTTAATGCCTAAGGTTGCCGAGGAACTTAGCGCGCTGGACGTCAAGAGGCTGACCCATCCGGGTGGCAAGCGCAATGTCCTGTTTTCGGTCGGTGGCGTGCCGGGGCTTTACATGCAGATAACCCCGCTGGGCGGGCGGTCCTGGGTCTTGCGCGTCAAGGTTGGCGCGTTACGCCGCGATATCGGCTTGGGGGGCTTCCCCGGCGTGACGCTATCACAGGCCCGCGATAAGGCCCGTGAGGCGCGCGACAAGATTGCAAACGGCATCGACCCGGTAGAGGAACGCAAGGCCACCAAGGCCGCGCTGGTGGCAGCGCAGCGCCGTGGCCTGACCTTTGCCGACGCGGTGGACAAGGCCCTGACCGCCAAGCTGGACGCATTCAAGAACGCCAAGCATCGCCAGCAATGGGAAAACACCCTTGCCACCTATGCCACCCCCGACTTGGGCAAAATGCTGGTGCAGGATATCACAACGCAGGACGTCTTGCGCGTGCTGCAACCGTTATGGATGGACAAGACCGAAACCGCGTCACGCCTTCGCGGTCGGATCGAGACGGTTTTAAGCTGGGCCACGGTCGCGGGGCACCGGACAGGCGACAATCCCGCGCGCTGGGCGGGCAACCTGAAAGAACTGTTGCCGCCCCCGTCCAAGGTCGCGAAAGAGGGCAACCACCCGGCCTTGGCGCTGGAGGATGCGCCGCGCTGGTTTGCCGCCTTGCAGACCCGCGACGGGTTCGGCGCGCGGGCGCTGGAGTTTGCCGCACTGACCGCCACACGGTCGCAAGAGGTGCGCGGCGCGGTCTGGGATGAAATCGACTTGGACAAGGCGCTATGGGTGATCCCCGGTACGCGCATGAAGATGGGCAAGGAACATCGCATTCCCCTGTCTGCCCGCGCGGTGGCGATGCTGGAGGCGCTTCCCCGGCTCAAGGATAACCCGCTTGTGTTTCCGGCGGCGCGGGGCGGGCAGTTGTCCGACATGACGCTATCGGCCACCATGAAACGGATGCACGAATCAGACATTGCCCAAGGCGGCGCAGGTTACATTGACCGGACGTCCAAGCGGCCCGCCGTGCCGCATGGCTTGCGCTCGACGTTTCGCGATTGGGTGGCGGAACAAACCACCTATCCCGGCGACATGGCCGAAGTCGCGCTAGCCCACAAAATCAGCAACGCGGTGGAGGCCAGCTATCGACGCGGCGACATGATTGAAAAGCGGCGGCGCATGATGGCCGATTGGGCAGATTTCATGGGTGGTGAAGTTAAGGGCAGTCAGGTTGTAAGGATTGGGTAATGTGGTGTCCAGAGGGATACAACTCTTGGCTACAAGTGTTCTCAGAATTGGGCCATGCATCAGACCAAATTCTGTCATTGGTTTGTTTGGGTGGCGAGCCGCCAATGATGATCAATGGGGAACCAAAATTGGTCTATTCTGCCGAATATTATTTGGTCAAGAATGGCTTTGCTGACTCGTATTCAGAAGCATCTCTTATTACCGGAATAACTTCTGTTTTTCTCATGTCGCGGTTTTGTGGAGATTATCCACCAGTTGTGGCCAATCTAGACGGAAACAGAATTTCACCCGACTGGCCATTATTCAGTCACATCGACCAGTTTGAGTGTTGTTGCTACGGGTGGCCTCTAAAGGCGGAATCTCAATTCCAGTCTTTCTTTACTTTTCACAAACAAAACGGCTTCGATACGAGAGCTTTGTTAGATAGGTTTGCATTTGTGGACCCTGATAAAGGAATGCTCAAACACAAAAACGGTGCTCGGAAACATCTTGAAAATGGCCTTGGGTTCGAGAGTGTAACAGCGCGCGGGTTTGAGCAGCTTGCGGATAGCTTGAAAGATTATGTCATATGTTGGCCCGACTTCCCAGAAGATGAAGAATATCGCGATTTTTTGGGATACTTAGAGATTGATGATATATTCTCGAAGGCTCTCAATGCACAGTTTGGTTTAATATGTGACTTCAAACCGTCTTCAAGTAAACGTCCAATTGGTCGCCCTTCAAAAAGAGATAATGCAGCGCGGGTGTATTTTTCACATTTCCCTGATGGCCACGCTTTAAGCGGCAAGAGTTGGAAGGAAGCCTTGGCAGTCGTCAATCACGAATTGGGAGTGCCGATATCTGAGGCTACGCTTAAACGAGCAGTCGGCGGCGTGGCGCAAAAATAGCATTATTCATTTTGCCATTTTTGACCTTTTTGCCGGTGTTCCAAACAGATGGATGTCATGCTTTGCTTCCCATAGTAAACCTATGGAGGCACATATGCCCGAGACTTACCTTTCCGACCGCCAACTTGGCGAACGCTACAGCGTCCACCACCTGACCCCCCGGCGCTGGGGCAATGAAGACCCGACCTTCCCCAAGCCTGTCAAGCTCAGCCCAGGATGTACCCGCTGGCGTTTGTCCGAGATCGAGGCTTGGGAGGCCGCGAAGGCCGCAACCCAGCCGAAGCCGTGATACAGGCCCGAGACGGTCAAGGGCGGGTTTCATATGGCTAAGCGTCCAAACCCCCGTGCCATTCGCGCCGCGCGCACCTACACTGTCGAGGAAGCGGCGATTGTGCTGGGCGTGTCCATTGGCACGATCCGTAGTTGGGTGAAATCTGGTCTGCCCCTGATGAAATCAAGGCGACCATTCCTGATCCTTGGGGATTCCCTGCGCAGCTTTCTCGAAGACAGGGCGAAAGCGTCAAAAGCACCACTGCAACAAGATCAGCTTTATTGTCTGACCTGCAAGGCAGGCCGCACCCCTATGGGCCTGATGGTTGATTACATTCCTCAAACCCCCAAAACTGCCCGCCTTCTGGGGCTTTGTGATGTGTGTGGCGGCACCTGTAATCGTATGATCAGCCGGTCAAAGGTCGACCATTTCAGCGGGATTTTCTGTGTCGTCATCAAAGAGGGGCTGCAAGCCTAAAGGATACCACGGAACCCCTCTTGAACCACCACTTCAGAAAGGACGCATAATGGCCCGGAAATTCGATGAAGAAAACGAGCGCATCAAGCGCCGTTACCTGCAATTCCTGCGTGAAGCCAAACGCAGCGACATGGCCACGGTCGACAAGGCCGCCGAAGCCATCTTGCGCTTCGAACGCAGCACCGGATTCAAGCCGTTCAAACGCTTTCACATTGATCAGGCTGTCGCCTTCAAGCGGAACCTGTCGAACGAAAAGAACGCCCGCACCGGCGCGCCGCTTTCCAAGGCCACGGTCGACGGCACCCTGCGCATGGTCAAGGCGTTTGTTCTCTGGCTGGCCGGTCAACCGGGCTACAAGTCGCGCATTGCATATGCCGACGCCGAATATTTCAATCTGAACGCCAAGGACGCCCGCATTGCCCATACCGCGCGCGAAACGATCTACCCGACCCCGGAACAATGCCGCCATGCCTTTGCACAGATGCCCAGCGCCACGCCGCTACAGCGCCGCGACAAGGCGCTCTTTGCCTTTCTGATGCTGACCGGCGCGCGGGATGGGGCGGTTGCGTCCATGCGCCTGAAGCATGTCGACCTTGTGGAGAGCTGCGTCTATCAGGACGCCCGCGATGTGCAGACCAAGTTTGCCAAGACCTTCACCACATGGTTTTTCCCGGTCGATGATGCCTATCTGCAAACCTTCCGCGATTGGGTGGCATACCTGCGGCAAGAGGAACTTTTCGGCCCGACCGACGCCCTGTTTCCCAAGCCAAGGATGGGGCTGAAGGACGGCGCATTTGCCGCGCTGGGCCTGTCGCGCGACATCTACAGTAATGCTGGCAGGCTGCGCGCCGTGATCAAGGACGCCTTCACCAGCGCGGGCCTGCCCCCGTTTGCCCCGCATAGCTTCCGCAAGACCCTTGGCGTGCTGGGTAACGAGCATTGCAAGACCCCGGAACAATTCAAGGCTTGGTCCATGAACCTTGGCCACGAGAATATCGCCACCACGCTCAGTGCCTATTGCCCCGTTTCGCCGTCTAGGCAGGGCGAACTGATCCGGGGCATGGTGTAGCGCAAAGCCTGTTCTTTACTGCACGCCCTCTGCCTTGGATCTGACAAGCAAGGTCTGGGCTGGATTTCCCTCGTCAGATCAGGCACATGTCGGGCAACAAGAAACGCATTACGGGGGCACGGCCATGCAGAACCTTCTGGACGACCTGACAGAGCTTTTGCAGGCGGACCAAGCCTTTATCTCGGACGGGGCGATCCTGAAGAACGTGGTAATCGAGGCCGCGCTGAACATGGACGCGGGCCTGCTGGCCCTGCTGATGCAGTCGCCCACCATCAAGGCGCATTTCTTCACCGAGGTCGCGGGCGCGCTGGTGTTCGATAAGGTAAGGTTTCAGGACTTCGTGTCGAACAAAGCGTTCCTGCCCGACAGCTACACCGCCTTCAAGAACCGGATCGGGCTGACCGATGGCAAGGACTACCTGAGCCAGTCGCGCGACGTGGTGCTGGTATGGCCCTACAAGGATTGCGTGCTGGAAGGCGGCATGACGAAAGAGGACCGGGGCCGGATCGAGGTGTTCTGGAACACCACGCTGGCCCCGGACGACATCACGCGGCTGTTTGAACCCAAGGTCATGACCGGCTGGGAACGCTGGGACAGCGAGGCTGTCGCAGCGGGCAAAGCCAAGCCCGTGGGGGAAGTGTCGGAGGATGACAACCTGCTGATCAAGGGCAACAACCTGCTGGCGCTGCATTCGCTGAAAGCGCGCTATGCGGGCAAGGTGAAGCTGATCTATATCGACCCGCCGTATAATACCGGAAATGACGGGTTCCGGTACAATGACCGCTTCAACCACTCCGCTTGGCTGACCTTCATGCGGAACCGGCTTGAGGTGGCGAAGGAGTTGCTGAGCCGGGATGGTACGATCTTTGTCAACTTGGATGATGGTGAAGCCCATTATTGCAAAGTGTTATTAGACGAAGTGCTTGGCAGGGAGTGCTTTGTTGCAAATGTTGTCTGGCGTTCGTCAGATAATAGTAACAACGACGCAAAGCGGTTCTCGACGGACCACAATCATATTCTGGTGTTCTCAAGAACCGAGGGTTGGCTGAGCAACAAGTTGCCTGGCACCGAAGATCAATCGAAGCATTTTAAGAACCACGACAATGACCCGCGAGGCCCATGGTTTGACGGTAATCCGCTTGGTTCACCCGGCTATCGGGCGAACTTAGTCTACGACATCATCGGACCACATGGGGATGTAATCTCCCCACCGAAGAACGGCTGGCGGTGGTCGAAGGCAACTTTGGAACAGAAAATGGAGACGGGTGAAATACGATTTACAGATGACGGGAAGGGTATTCGCCGCCGAACCTATCTTAATGAGCAAAAGGGGCTGCCGCCTTCGTCATTATGGACTGACCTACAGTCAACAGGCCATAACAGACAGGCGCACTTTGAGATTGTCAAACTGCTCGCTGAGGATGGTGACCAAGACTATCAAGTAACACCGAAACCCGAAAAGCTAATCCAACGCATATTGCAGATTGCAACCGAGGAAGGTGACTTGGTCTTAGATTTTTTCGCGGGAACAGGGACGACAGCGGCCACGGCAGCCAAGATGCGACGTCATTGGCTTGGTGTTGAGCAAATGGATTATGTCCAAGACTTTCCAATGTCCCGGCTCAAGAAAGTCATCGAAGGCGAGCAGGGCGGCATTTCCAAGTCGGTCGAATGGCAGGGCGGCGGCTCGTTTGTCTATGCTGAACTCGCGGCCTCCAACGCGGCCTTTGCCGACCGCATCAGAGTGGCCCCGGACATGGCCGCGCTGCAATCCATCTATGCTGACATCCAAACCACGGGCTATCTGCGCTATGACGTGGACCTGAGCGCGTTCGAAGCAGACGACTTCGCCGCGCTTCCGCTGGATGATGCAAAGCGCGTGGTGATGGACTGCCTTGATGCCAATCACCTCTACGTCAATCTCGGCTCCCTTGGCGATACGGACTTTGACATCTCGGACGAAGACGCCCGCGCCACCCGCTCTTTCTATGGGCTGGACGCATGAGCCAGACCCTGAACGACAAGCTGAACGGGGCGGTTGAACTCGGGCTGCTCAAGAAGGACATTCCCGACCATGTGACCGGCAACATCGCGGGCAAGATCAAACTCAGGCCCTATCAGGTCACGGCACTGGAACGCTGGCTCTACTACATCGAAGACTTCCCACAGCGGCCCACCAACCCCCACCTGCTGTTCCACATGGCCACTGGCAGCGGCAAGACGGTGCTGATGGCGGCGCTGATCCTTGACCTATACAGGCGCGGCTATCGCAACTTCTTGTTCTTCGTGAACTCCGCCCAGATCATCGAGAAGACCAAGGAAAACTTCCTCAACCCCGCATCGGCCAAGCATCTGTTCGCGCCCAGTGTGCGCATTGACGACAAGCCCGTGGACATCCGCGCGGTGGAGACTTTCGACGCGGTGAACCCGGACGCAATCAATATTCACTTCACCACTATCCAAGGGCTACACACCCGGATGCAGGCCCCGAAAGAGAACGCCGTCACCATCGAAGACTTCCGCGACTACAGGGTGGTGATGATCTCGGACGAGGCACACCACCTGAACGCCGAGACCAAGAGCAAGGACAAGCTGACCAAGGACGAGGCGAAGGAAAAGGCCAGTTGGGAAGGCACGGTGTCCGAGATTTTCCGACAGCACCCCGAGAACATGCTGTTGGAGTTTACCGCGACCGTTGACCTGAGCAACGAGGCGATCCGAGCGAAGTATCACGACAAGATACTGTACGACTATACCCTGCGCCAGTTTCGCGAAGACGGCTATTCCAAGGACATCGAGTTGCGTCAGGCCGATTTGCCGCCCGAAGCCCGGATGATGCAGGCGATGGTTCTGAGCCAGTACCGCCGCAAGGTGGCCGAGGCGCATGGGCTTCATTGCAAGCCGGTGATCCTGATGAAGTCCAAGACGATCAAGGAAAGCGCCGATAACGAAGCCGCTTTCAAGGCGATGGTCGCGGGGCTGACGGGCGAGGCGCTGGATGCGCTCAGGACGGCCTCTGAGGACGATGAAACGCTGTCACGGGCTTTTGCCTTCATTATGAACGAACGGGCCATGAGCGGCGCGGATTTCGCCCGTGAACTACAGGGCGATTTCGCCCCCGAGAAGGTGGTGAACGTCAACAACCCCAAGGATTTGGAAAACAGACAGATTGAGTTGAATGCGCTGGAAGACCGCGACAATGAGATACGGGTGATCTTTGCCGTCGATAAGCTGAACGAAGGTTGGGACGTGCTTAATCTGTTCGACATCGTGCGCCTGTACGACACGCGCGACGGCAAGGCGAACAAGGTAGGCAAGACCACGATGGCCGAGGCGCAGTTGATCGGGCGCGGGGCGCGGTACTTTCCATTCATCGGCCCGGACCAGCCGGCCGCGGCACGGGAAAAGCGCAAGTATGACAGCGCCGTGGACACGTCCCTGCGCATCTTGGAGGAACTGCATTACCACTGTTCCCACAATCCCAAGTACATCCAAGACATCCGCAACGCCCTGCGCGAAACCGGGATGCTGGACGAGACAGCCCGGACGGTGCGGCTGCGGCTCAAGGACAGCTTCAAGCAGACCTCCCTGTATGTGAGGGAACATATCTGGGTGAACGACCGGATGAAGAACCCGCGTGATGGCGTGGACGGGCTGGATGCCTACAAGATCGAAGGCTCCTTCACCTATCCCAACCTAATGACAGGGCGGGTGACGGAAGCCTCTGCCTTTGGCGGTGGGCAGTTGACGTTAAAGCCTAGTGTGAAGGAACCCGTGTCCCGCGACTTCAAGCTGACCGATTTCGGTAGAGCCATTCTAGGCTTTGCCATGGACGCCGACGATTTCTTCCACTTCGCCAATCTGCGGGCCTACTTCCCGCAACTCGCCAGTGCATCGCACTTTGTCACCTCTGACACCTATCTTGGCGGCGTGACAGTCACGGTGCGCGGCCTGCCCGATGATTTGGACGCCCTGACCGCACGGCAGAAACTCGAAATCGCGCAGTATGTCCTTCACCAGATCGAAAGCGGGGTGAAGCGTGAAAGCGTGGAGTTTGTCGGCACCAAGGACTTCAAGCCCTACCGGATCAGCGACCGCTTCACCGACAAAATGCTGAAACTGCGGATCGAGGGCGAAACCGGCCTAAGTTGGGTCAAGGGCGAAAGCAACGTTCCAGGATTGGACCAGATCGACCTGACAGCCAAGGACTGGCACGCCTATGACGACAGCTACGGAACCGATCAGGAAAAGCACTTTATCAAGTACCTGAACGATCAGGCCGACCGGCTGCGCGAACGCTATGACGACTTCCACCTGCTACGGAACGAGAAAGCCGTGAAGCTGTTTGCCTTCACGGACGGGCAGGCTTTCGAGCCGGATTTCGTGCTGTTTCTGCGCAGGAAGGGTGAGGCCACCACAACCGTCTTGCAGCTATTCGTTGAACCGAAGGGCGACCACCTGAAACAAGCCGATAGCTGGAAAGAGACGTTTCTGAGGGACGTCGAAGTTCAAGGTCGCATCGAAACCGTGTTTCAGGGGCACGACTATGCCGTGTACGGACTGCCCTTTTTCAACGAGCAAGGGCAGAGCAACACCGACTTCAAAGCTGCATTTGAACAAATCATAGAGCAGGGTTAGGCTGGATGGAAAACTTTACGAGGGACATGCCGTGAGACCTTATACGCGTTCGATTATTGACCTTTTTGACAGCAAACGGCGATATCTGATTCCGCTCTACCAGCGCAAATACGCTTGGCAGCAGGCCAATCTTGAACTGCTTTGGGAGGACATTCTTAGGGCGGTTGCAAAATTACGTCTCGATCGATCTTCGTTGACGCCTCACTTCATGGGCGCAATGGTCATTAATCAGGTGAAGACGTATGGCAAGCAAGTACAGGCTTACGAAGTAATTGACGGACAGCAACGCCTGACAACTTTTCAGCTTCTTTTAGCGGCCTTTCGCGAGGTGGCGAAGGAATATCACTCGAAGTATGAGGATGAAACAATCAAGTTTCTTCTCAATGACGGCGTGATGGAGCGAGCCGCAGTAGAACGCTATAAGCTCTGGCCTACCTTGACCGATCGACGAGCATATATTGCGATCATCGATCCCGAAGCGGATGTAACCGATATACCCGAACTGGTTGACGAAGCGGTGGACCCAGTCACGCTCGCCCAGAATGCCTACAACTTTTTCCGGTCACAGATAGCAGACCATGTACGAGACGATGAAGCAGAATCCGTCGAGTTCGAATTTGATATCCTGTATGAGGCCCTTAAGGATGGACTGGCCATTGTCTCCATAGAGCTTGAGTCTGGGGATGATCCGCAAACGATTTTCGAAACGCTGAATAGTCGCGGCATTGATCTGTCACCCGCCGATCTGATGCGCAATTTCATCTTTCAACGAGCCACCGGCCTTGGACAGAGGGAATCGAGCCTGAACGTTGATAAATTATATAAACAGTACTGGTTGCCTCTGGACAGGCCCTTCTGGCAGAGGAACGCGTCTCGGGGTCGGCAGAAAAAAACACGCATCAACTGGATGCTAACTGATCATTTGGCAATGGAGCTTGGGCAGTTGGTATCGGTCGATCAGCTTTTCCCGAATTACCGGCGCTGGGTTTTGGATCAGGTGCCACCGTCAAGCCCAGAAGGTGAGCTGAAGTCGATCGCCGAGACCGCAGCCGTAGAGCAAAGACTGTTCGAGCAGTCTGAAGAAGACCCGCTTGGTAGGTTCGGACGGTTTGCAGATGCCTTTGATGTGTCCACAGCAATGCCCTTGGTAATTTATCTTGCGAGATCGGCACGCGCCGAGGAACTAGAAGAATGCCTCAGAGTGCTAGAGAGCTACATTCTCAGACGTGACATATGCGGCCTGACAACAAAGAACTACAATAAAGGTTTCGTCGGTATCATCGATCGTTTAAGGCGTGCCGAGTTTGCGATTGTAGGCGCGCTGAAAGAATATCTTTCGACTCGCCGCTCTGACATTGATCGATGGCCAGATGATGAGGAGTTCAAGCGAGGTTGGTTGATGCGGGATCAATACCGGAACGCACGACAGCCCCGGCTTCGGTATGTTCTGGAGGCAATAGAGCAGGAGAAGCGCACAAAGCTCAACGAGCGCATCGAAATTAAATCCGATTTGACGATAGAGCATGTTATGCCACGGGATTGGCGTACGAATTGGTATGTGGAGGCGAGTAACGACGCAGAGTTGCAAGAGAAAGAGATCGCAAGAGACACGTGCATCAATAAGTTAGGAAATCTAACGCTCCTGACGCATCCGCTGAATGTGACGGTCTCGAACGGCCCGCTTTCAGTGAAGCTGCCAGCAGTGAAGGCCCACTCGACGCTTGCCCTGAACCGAGAGCTTGCCCCAGAGGGGCTTTGGAACGAAAGCACCGTTCGGCTGCGCGGTGCCGAATTGTTTTGTATTGCAAAGATACGGTGGGAAGCACCTCTGCAAGTCGAAGATATGAAAACCGGCGCTCTGCCAGCCGAAGTTGGTGGTAGAGCGTTTTCAGATTTGCCAGAGGGAACACAATGCGCGTTCGAGTATGGTGGCAAGCGATACATCGGTATCATTCGCAGCGGCGCAATTGAGATTCAAGGTGAGATGGAACGGCATTTTTCGTTTTCAGCAGCGTCGAAAGCTATAACGAAGACGAACCGGAACGGATGGAGGGATTGGATGATACGCTTGCCAGGATCAGCACTGGAAATGCTTGCCGATGAGTGGCGGCAAAGCTGATCGCTTGAGGCCAAAGAAAGTTCGCCTGCGAAGGCTTAGCGTAACCGCCATTGCGCATGGTCGCGTATCACGAGGGGGATTTGCGGGTACTGGCCCGGCTTGGGTAGTGCCCGGCGCAATTGCCTGAATGCCAAAATTGAAACAAAGACAGAGGGTCGGCAGGGCTTGGCAGGCGTATAGGTTCTTCTGGCGCGCTCTTGCTGGGGTATTTCGCGACCGCAGAACCCGTTCAGCTACAGGGAAGATCGATAGGGGCGTAATACGCTTCACGCAGTTTAAGCGTTTTTTCTATGTTGGGCTTTATGTGGGGCATTCGCCATAAAGTGAGATTTTATACAATGAAATCAGTTACGCTTGGCGGAGAGACAGGGATTCGAACCCTGGGACCCCGTAAAGGGTCAGCGGTTTTCGAGACCGCCCCGTTCGACCACTCCGGCACCTCTCCTCTGGCCGCCCTTAAACATCTTTGCAGCGCGAGACAAGAGCGAACCTGAGAGCCCGATTTAGCCTCAAAAAGTTATGACCCTGCACTTTCCCGCTTTGGCGGTTGGTTTTCCGGGCCCTGGGCGTTTCGCGCGCATCCGATGTCGGCGTCCGGTCAGAAGTCCGGCCGGTGATTTGAGTCTTGGGTCGTTTGGATTGATGTTTCGGGCGTGATCTGGGCGCTTGCGTCCGGCTGTTTTCGGTGGGGCGAGCGTATCGAAGAGCAGGCGCAGCAGCAGCCCTGCTGCGGGCAGGATGCCGGCGGCGTGACGAGGATCCGGGTCTTCTTTTCGACGATGGCGGCGGCGATCCTGACGAGATGCAGTCGACGCGTGTCGAAGTCGTGATTGCCCGCGGTGGCGCACTTGCGCAGGCCGATGACCGTACCGAACCCCGCGCAGGACCGATCTTGCCTCGTGAGTTGTGTGCCGTGGGGGCCTTGATCTGATCGGGTGCCTTGTGGCCGCGGCGCTTTGCGCGGCTTCGGGTTGGGCTGGATAGGGGTCAGGCGCCGGGTGTCACCGTTTTCATGCTGCCGGTCGCGGGATCGATCGTGACATAGGGCATATCCGCCGCCTTCCAGGCCGCGAACCCGCCCTCGAGATGTGCGACGGGGTTCAGGCCGGCGGCCAGGCAGGCCTGGGCCACCTTGCGCGACCGCACACCCGAGCCGCAATGGAACACCAGCCGCTTGCCGTCCTGCGCGGGCAGATGCCGCGGCTCGAATGTTGCAAGCGGGGCCAGAAGCGCGCCGTGGATATGCTCGAAGGCGAATTCCTGCGGCGTGCGCACATCGATGATCGCCACGTCGCCGGCCTCGAACGCGGCTTTCAGCTGTTGCGGCGTCCAGTTTTCGAGCGTGCCGGTCTGTGTCTCGATGGATGTCATGCGTGTCTCCGGTCCGGGGGTCAAAGGAAGAGCCGTATCGCCATGGCGACGGCGGCAAGCGTTCCGACGCCGAGCAGCCAGAGCGCGATGAACCACAGCAGGCGTCGCACGGCCGGTCGCATCAGTGATACCCGTCACCCGGGCGCACCTTGCCGCGGAACACCCAGTAAGCATAGCCCGTATAGGCGAGGATGATCGGCACGAGGATCAGCGCGCCCACCAGCGCGAAGGCGAGGCTCGAGCGTGGCGCGGCGGCCTGCCAGATGGTCATTTCCGGCGGCACCATCATCGGGTAGAAGCTGATGCCGATACCGACGAAGCCCAGCACGAAGAGCGACAGCGCCGCCAGGAACGGGCGCGCCTCGCGCCCCTCGCTGAGCCCGGTGAAGAGTGCCCATGCGGCGGCGAGGACCAGTCCGGGCATGACGAGGCTGAAGAGGCTGCCGGGCAGGTTGAACCAGCGCGCGAAATAGACCGGCTCCAGGAACGGGGTGGCAAGGCTGACCAGCCCCATGAACCCCAGCGTGGCAAGCCCCAGTGGCCAGGCTGTGCGCCGCATCCGGTGCTGCAGCGAGCCTTCGGTCTTCATCACCAGCCATGTCGCGCCCAGAAGCGCATACCCGGTGACGACCGCGACCCCCGTCAGGGCCGAGAACGGCGTCAGCCAATCCCACCAGCCCCCGGCATAGGCCCGGTCGGCCACCTCGATGCCCTGCACCAACGCGCCAAGCGCGATGCCCTGGCAGAGGGCTGCCAGCACCGATCCCCCGACAAAGGCGACATCCCAGACCGGCTTCCATTTGCGGGTCTTCCAGCGGAATTCGAACGCGACGCCGCGGAACACCAGCCCCAGGAGCATCAGCGTGATCGGCATGTAAAGCGCCGGCATCACCACCGCGTAGGCCAGCGGGAACACTGCAAAAAGCCCGCCGCCGCCGAGCACCAGCCATGTCTCGTTGCCGTCCCAGACCGGCGCAACCGAGTTCATCGCGGTGTCGCGGTCGGTCTCGGACCCGGCCAGCGGGAACAGGATCCCGACGCCCAGGTCGAACCCGTCGAGGATCACGTAGGTCAGCACGGCAAAGGCGATCAGCCCGGCCCAGATGAATGCAAGATCAAACTCCATGGTGGTGGCTCCTTATTCGCCGGGCGTGGCATGTTCGCGCCCGAGCTGTGGCGCCGGCGTGATCCCGGCGGTGCGGGTCGGCCCATCGACGGTGTGGGGTCCCGCGCCGGGCCGCTGGCCCATCAGCCGCAGGATGTAGTAGGTGCCCGCGCCGAACACGAAGAAATAGACCACGATGAAGGCCATCAGCGACGCCCCGACGGCCGGCGCCGAGACGGGGGCCAGGCTGTCGCCGGTGCGCAACAGCCCGTGGACGGTGAAGGGCTGGCGGCCGACCTCCGTGGTCACCCAGCCGGCGAGCACGGCTATGAAGCCCGATGGCCCCATGGCGAGGGCGGCACGGTGCAGCCAGCGGCTGTCATATAGCCGGCCCTGCACCCGCCGCACCAGCGCCCAGAGCCCGACCCCAGCATGGCAAAGCCGAGCGCCACCATGATCCGGAACGACCAGAAGACGATCCCCACCGGCGGCTGGTCTTCGCGCGAAACCGTGTCGAGCCCGTCAAGCGGCGCGTCGAGATCGTGCTTGAGGATCAGCGAGGACAGCTTGGGGACACCGACCGCGTAATCCAGCCGCTGATTTTCCTGGTCGGGAATACCGAACAGGTAGAGCGGCGCGCCGTCGGGGTGACTGTCGAAATGGCCTTCCATCGCCATGACCTTGGCGAGCTGATGCTCCAGCGTGTTGATGCCGTGCAGGTCGCCGGCGAAGATCTGCAGCGGGGTGACCAGCACCGCCATCCACATCGCCATGGAAAAGTTGCGCCGCGCGCACCGATCCCCGCGGTCGCGCAGCAGGTGCAGCGCCCCCACGGCACCCACGACGAAGGCCGTGGTCAGGAAGGCCGCCAGCACCATGTGCACGAGGCGGTAGGGAAAGGACGGGTTGAACACGATCGCCCACCAGTCCTCGGGGACGAACTGCCCGGCCGCGTTCATCGCAAAGCCCTGCGGTGTCTGCATCCAGCTGTTGACCGACAGGATCCAGAACGCCGAGGCGAGCGTGCCCACGGCGACGATCGCGGTGGCCAGCATGTGCAGCCCGTCGCCGACCTTCTCGCGCCCGAAGAGCATGATCCCCAGGAACCCGGCCTCGAGAAAGAACGCCGACAGCACCTCGTAGGCCAACAGCGGACCGATCACCGGACCGGCCTTGTCGGAAAACACCGACCAGTTCGTGCCGAACTGGTAGGACATCACGATGCCCGACACCACGCCCATGCCAAAGGCCACGGCAAAGATCTTTTTCCAGTGCTCGAAGAGCCTGAGATAGGTCTCGTCGCGCGTCCGCAGCCATTGCGCGTTGAGCACGGCCAGATAGCTTGCCAGGCCGATGGTGAAGGCCGGAAAGATGATGTGGAATGACACGGTAAAGGCGAATTGCGCCCGCGCCAGGATCTCGGCCGAGAACGACTCGAACATCGGAACACCTCCTGCGTTACGCGGCGTAGATAACGCTCGACGCATTTATAAGAAATATTTTTAATATACCTTTAACTGTGGCGTAACGGCGCAGGTCGGGCTAGGGTCTGTCGCAGCGAGAAGTATCCCGGTAGAAAGTGCGTCCCCGATAATAGGTGCGTCAATGAGACTGACCAGTTACACCAATTACGCCCTGCGCGCGCTGCAGCTTGCCGCCCTGCGCAGCCCCGACCTCGTCCGCGTCGACGACGTGGTGAAGGTGCACGGGCTGGCGCGGCCGCATATCGTCAAGATCGTGCACGAGCTCGGCAAGGCGGGCTATATCACGACGCGACGCGGACGCGGTGGCGGGTTCTGCCTTGCCCGCCCGGCCGAAGAGATCGTCGTCGGCGATATCGTGCGGCTCACCGAAGGGCCGATCGAGCTGGTGGAATGCTTCAACAGCGACACCAATACCTGCCCGCTGATCGGCATCTGCAAGCTGTCTTCGGCCTTCGCCGAGGCGACGCGCGCATTCCTGGAGGTGCTCGACGGCGTCACCATCGCCGACATCGCCGCCAATCGCGAGGCTCTGCTCAACCGCATCGCGCCCTTGCAGGATGGTATCGTCGCCCCGGTCGGACGCCGCTGAGCGCATCGCGGCACTGCGCCGCGTGCTCTGCGGCAAAACGTTGCATTTTGAATATATGTTTATTGTCGTATTCGTGTTATGGAATATCAAAAGACACCCGGACATCTTCATCCCGAATCGCAAGGACTACATCATGTCGGTCAATATCGGAAACGTGGACAGGGCCCTGCGCGCCCTGTTGGGTCTCGCGCTGCTGGCGGCCGCCTTGGGCGGGATCGTTCCCGCCCTGGCCATCGGTGCGCCGAAATGGATCGCCGTCGTCGTGGGCGCTACGCTTCTGGCGACCGCCGGCCTGCGCATCTGCCCACTCTATACCCTGCTCGGTATCCGCACCTGCCAGCGCTGACACACACAAATCGACAGAAAGAAACATGGCATGACCAAGGAACACTTCGTGAAGTTCCGCACGACGCGGGACGCGCAGCTTGGCATGCCGCGGCTGATCCTGCCCTCGCTTCGGGTCAACATGCGCGCCGGCAAGGTGCCGATGAACAGGGATGGCAACCCGATGCAGTAACTACCGGTGACCGGCTTTGATCGCGGAGCATCACGCCGCGACGGGCGCGCACGCATGATCCCCGACGCCTTGCACCATGTGTTCCCGATTCTCGATTGGGTGCGCGGCACCGACCATCATGCCCTTGGCGGCAATCACTGTCGCCGCATCGGTATCGTTGCACAGGGTGGTCAGCTTTTCCACCGACCTGTGGCGGCTTGAGACGGCTCATTCGTCGTTCTGTTCCAGCATCAGCGCACCGACGTCAAAGCCGGACCGTGGCCCCAGCGGCGCCGCGCAAACCCCCGGAACGATGATCGCTGCGCAGTTGGGGAATATCCCGGCCACGTTGCTGCGCCGCTTGATCCCCTTGTTGATATGTTGTTGATACGTTCCAGCGGATTGCTGCTGTGCAGCTTCAAGCGCAGGCTTGCGTCGAAGGCCATGTAGGCCAGCACATCGTGCTCGTTCGGGCTGCGGCCTGTCCCCCGCACCGATCGCGTCACGCCCTCACCATCCATCAGCCCGGCAACATCGCGGAACCGGTCGCGCAGGAAATCGGTCGACGCGCTGACGCGAACGTCTGTGGCCGCCACCCCCGGGCGCGGGCCGTGCTATGCCAAATGGCTCCGCGCGCGACCGCCTGCCCCACCCGGCAGGGCGCTACAAACTTTCCTATCCGCCCCTTGCCAATCGCCCCCCACGGCGACATTTTGCGCCGCATGTTTCAGACCATCCCGCGTGCACCTCTCGTCCTTGGCCTCGCCGGCCTCCTGCCGTTCCTCTGGGGGGCGCTGACGGTGCTGGTGCCCGATCTCGGGCTCTGGACCGCGCAGACCATCGGCCCGCGTTTTGCCGGCCCGTATGTCATGATCTTCTACGGCGCGGTGATCCTGTCGTTCATGTCGGGCGTGCTCTGGGGGTTTGCAACCAAGGCAACGGGCACGCTCGCCGCCACCGGTTACGCGCTGTCGGTGATCCCGGCGCTCTGGGCGTTCCTGATGACGGGGGGCGGGCCGACCTCCGCGGCAATGAACCTGGTCTTCGGTTTCGCAGGGCTGCTGGCACTCGACTGGCACTTCGCGCGCCACGAACTCACCCCCGAATGGTGGATGCCGCTGCGCGTCGTGCTGACGGCCATCGTGATCGCCTGCCTCGCGGTCGGGGTGATGGCGTGATGCCGGGTCTCATGGCCTATACAGACGGCGCCTGTTCGGGCAATCCCGGCCCCGGCGGCTGGGGTGTATTGATGCACGCGGTGGACGGCGACGCGATCCTAAAGACACGTGAGCTGTCGGGCGGCGAGGCCGCGACCACCAATAACCGGATGGAGCTGATGGCGGCGATCAGTGCGCTCGAAGCCCTCACCCGACCGTCGGCCATCACGATCATCACCGACAGCGCCTACGTCAAGAACGGCGTCACCGGCTGGATCCACGGCTGGAAACGCAACGGCTGGAAGACCTCTGCGAAGAAGCCCGTGAAGAATGTCGAGCTCTGGCAGCGTCTGGATGCCGCGCAACAGCGCCACGACGTCACGTGGGAATGGGTCAAGGGCCATGCCGGCCACCCGGAAAACGAGCGTGCCGACGAGCTGGCCCGCGCCGGCATGGCCCCCTTCAAGCCCGGCCGGCCGCGCTGACCCCCGACACACGCTCAGCCCAGCCGCATCCCCTTGGGCAGCGCCATCCCGCGCAGGACCTCCGCCGCGTCTTGTGCCCAGCGCCCCGCGCGTTGCAGACGCAACAGGCGCACAGCACCCCGCCCGCAGGCAACGGTCAGCGCCGCGTCGAGGATCTCGCCCGGCGCCCCTTGGGTGCCCTGCCCCGCCGCCAACTCCGAGCCGAGAAGTTTCACGCGCTCCCCGCCCGCCATGCACCACGCGCCCGGAAAAGGCGACAGGCCCCGGATCTGCCGGTCCACATCCTCGGCCGGCCGGCTCCAATCCACCCGCGCCTCGGCCTTGTCGATCTTCGCGGCATAGCTCACGCCTGCCTCTGGCTGCGGCTCCGGGCGCAGGGTGTCAAGCTGTGAAAGCGCCTCGACAACCGCCCTCGCCCCCATCGCCGACAACCGGTCATGCAGGTCGCCGGCGGTGTCGCGCGGCCCGATCGCGGTGGCCTCGCGCAACAGCACCGGCCCGGTATCGAGGCCCGGCTCCATCCGCATGATGCACACGCCGGTCTCCGTGTCGCCGGCCATGATCGCGCGCTGGATGGGCGCCGCACCGCGCCAGCGCGGCAACAGGCTCGCATGGATGTTGAGGCAGCCTGCCTTCGGCGCGTCCAGCACCGCCCGCGGCAGGATAAGGCCGTAGGCCACCACCACGGCCACATCAGCTTGCAGCTCGGCGAACTCTGCCTGCGCGCCCGCCTCCCGCAGGCTGTCGGGATGGCGCACCGGCAGGCCCAGATCCTCGGCCCGCGCCTGCACAGGGACGGGACGGTCGCGCTTGCCCCGCCCCGCCGGGCGCGGCGGCTGGCAATAAACCGCCGCCACCTCGTGCCCGGCCGCGATGAGCGCCTCCAGCACCGGCACCGAAAATTCCGGCGTCCCCATGAAGATCACGCGCATCGCTGGCCTTTCATCTTTCCAAAAATACTCGAATCATCCCGCGCCTCATGCACAGATGTCAGCGCAGCGCGTCTCCCCGGGTCACGCGCGCGCCTGCTCGCGCTTGAGCTTCTGCATCTTGCGGGTGATCATCTGCCGCCGCATCGCGCCGAGGTAATCGATGAACAGCCGCCCGTTCAGGTGATCGATCTCGTGCTGCACGCAGGTGGCCCAAAGCCCGTCGAAACTCTCGCGCCGCTCATGCCCGTCCCGGTCGATCCACGCCACGTCGACGGCCTCTGGCCGGGTGATCTCGGCATAGTGATCGGGGATCGACAGGCAGCCCTCCTCGTAGACGCTCTCTTCGTCCGAGGCGGCCACCACCTCGGGGTTGAACATCACGAGGGGGCGCGGCGCGGCGCCCTCGTCCTTCTCGCAATCCAGCACGATCAGCCGGCGCGCGACACCGACCTGCGGTGCCGCGAGACCGATCCCGGGCGCTTCGTACATGGTTTCCAGCATGTCATCGGCAAGCTTGCGCAGCTCGTCGCTGATATCGGCCACGGGGGTGCACACCTTTTTCAGGCGCGGATCGGGATGGATCAGGATCGGACGTTTCATGGCAGATGATCTAGGCCATCGGCACGGCTTGCGCAACGGCTCGACACCCGGCCTTGCACCTGATGCGCAATCGTCTAGCCTGCGCCGCGAAACCCTATCGGAGCCAGCCATGAATTTCGACGAGATCATCGACCGCCGCGGCACCCATTCGCAGAAATGGGACATGATGGAACCCAATTACGGCGTCCCGGCCGACGATGGCATCCCGATGTGGGTCGCCGACATGGATTTCCGCCCGCCCGATTGCGTGACGCAGGCGCTGCGCAGGATGACCGATCACGGCATCTACGGTTATTACGGCGACGATACGGGCTACCGCGCCGCGATCCGGTGGTGGATGGAGACGCGCCACGGCTGGCGGATCGAGCCCGACTGGATCTTCACCACCCACGGGCTCGTGAACGGCACCGCGATGTGCGTCGACGCCTTCACCGATCCCGGCGACGCGGTCGTGCTCTTCACCCCTGTCTACCATGCCTTCGCGCGGGTCATAAAGGCAGCCGGGCGCGAGGTGCGCGAATGCCCCCTGAACATGGCGGATGGCCACTACGAGATGGATTTCGAGGCATACGAGGCCGCGATGACCGGCTCCGAACGGATGCTGATTCTCTGCTCACCGCACAATCCCGGTGGGCGCGTCTGGACCCGCGCCGAATTGGAAAAGGTGGCCGCGTTCGCCCGGCGGCACGAGCTGATCCTCGTCTCGGACGAGATCCATCACGATCTGGTCATGCCCGGCCACCACCATATCCCGATGGCGCATGTCGACGGAATTGCCGACCGGCTGGTGATGCTCACCGCCACGACCAAGACCTTCAACATCGCCGGCGCGCATCTCGGCAACGTGATCATCGCTGACAAGGCGTTGCGCAGCCGCTTCGGGGCGCGCATGGCGGCGCTCGGCCTGTCGCCCAATTCCTTCGGGCTCGTGATGGCCGAGGCCGCCTATTCCCCCGAGGGCGCGGCCTGGGTCGATGCGCTCTGCATGTATCTCGACGGGACGCGGGCGATATTCGACGAAGGTGTCAACGCGATCCCGGGCCTGAAATCCATGCCGCTCGAAGCCACGTACCTTGCTTGGGTGGATTTCTCGGGCACCGGGATGAGCCAAGCCGAATTCACCCGGCGCGTGGAGCAAGAGGCCCGCATCTGCGTCAATCACGGGACAACCTTTGGGACCGGCGGCGAGACCTTCCTGCGCTTCAACCTGGCTACCCCGCGCGCCCGCGTGGCCGAGGCGGTGGAGCGTCTGCAGGCCGCCTTTTCGGATCTGCAATAGGCAAGCCTGTCGCAGTTGGCTGTGGGAAATCCAAGCTACCGCCTTGGCGCGGTACGCGGCGCGACGCCATCGCATGTCCGTCCCACAGACAGGCGATTTGGTTAAGTTGGCGCGTAGATTAAGGCTTTTTACGACTTGGCAGAGATTTTGGCAGGGATCAGGGATAAAGCGTGCTGAATGACCGGTGGTTCGCCTGCCCGTGGACATGCAACGGCGCTGAGTCTCGAAGCCCGGAAAAGATCACTCCTCAGACCTTCTCATCCGTGTATTTCCGCAACTCGGCCCGCGCGACCTGCCGGCGGTGCACCGCATCCGGCCCGTCGGCCAGCCGCAAGGTGCGCACATGCGTCCACATCGCCGCAAGCGGCACATCCTGTGAAATGCCCTGCGCGCCGAACATCTGCACCGCCTCGTCGATGACCTTCAACGCCACGCGCGGCGCGGCCACCTTGATCTGGCTGATCCACGGGGCGGCGGCGCGCGCATCGCCCTGGTCCATCATCCACGCCGCCTTGAGGCATAGCAGACGCGCCTGCTCGATCTCCATGCGGCACTCGGCGATGATGTCGTAATTCGCCCCGAGTTGCGCCAGCTTCTTGCCGAACGCCTCGCGCGCAAGGCTGCGGGTGCACATCATCTCCAGCGCCGCCTCGGCCTGTCCGATGGCGCGCATGCAGTGATGGATGCGACCGGGGCCGAGCCTGCCTTGCGCGATCTCGAACCCGCGGCCCTCGCCCAGCAGCATGTTCTCGGCAGGCACCCGCACATCCGTGAACCGGACATGCATGTGCCCGTGCGGCGCATCGTCATGACCGTAAACCTGCATCGGGCGCAGCTTTTCGAGGCCGGGCGTGTCGGCCGGCACCACGATCATCGAATGGCGCTGATGCTTGGGCAGGTCGTCATCGCCGGTCTTCACCATCACGATATAGACCGCGCAGCGCGGATCGCCCGATCCTGTTGCCCACCATTTCTCGCCGTTCAGCACATAGGCGTCGCCGTCGCGTACGCAGGACATGGCGATATTGGTCGCATCCGAAGACGCCACATCCGGCTCGGTCATCAGGTACGCGCTGCGGATCTCGCCCGACAGCAGGGGCGCCAACCAACGCTCTTTCATCGTGTCGGTGCCGTAGCGTTCGAACACTTCCATGTTGCCGGTATCGGGCGCGTTGCAGTTGAACACCTCGGCGGCCATCGGCGTGCGCCCCATCTCCTCGGCCAGATAGGCGTATTCGACCGTGTTCAGCCCCTGCCCCCGCGCGCTGTCGGTCAGCCAGAAATTCCACAGACCCTCATCCTTGGCGCGGGCCTTCAGCCCTTCCAGGATCTCGGCCTGCCGCAGGGTATACGCCCAGCGATCCCCCTTGCCGATCTCGGCATGGTACTCGGCTTCCATCGGCATGATCTCGTCGCGCACCATCGCCGCGACCCGCTCCAGCAACGCGCGCGTCTCGTCCCGCATCCCGAGGTTCATGTCACTTCTCTCCACTCACGGGCGGCGGCTCCGACGCGTGCCGACAACCATCCACGCAAATCGTTTAGAAAGAGTTGAGCATGCGGCCTTTCCGGGTTCAAGCCTCGTATTTCATGGGTCCGGCCTTACGCAATCGCTTGCGTACACAAGCCGCGTACACGTTGCACACTACGTACGCGCTAGCGGTCCAGCCAATGTCGCACCGCCGCCTCGAACTCGCGCGGCTTCTCGGCATGCAGCCAATGCCCCGCGCCGGGGATCTTGGCAAATTGCGCGCGCGGGAAGAGCGCCTTGATCCGTGACCGATGCTCGGGCCGCACATACTCCGACTCTGCCCCGGAAAGAAACATCACTTTCCCCTCGTAAACCCCTGTAATTTCGGGAAATCCGATTATGCTCGGCATTTCCCGCGCCAGCGTGTCAAGGTTGAGAAGCCAACGTTTTTCCCGGATATCGAGCGATTGCAGGAAAAACGGCACGAGGTCAGGATTGTCGATCCTGTCCTGCAGTTGTTCCCCGGCATCCGACCGCTTGGCGATCTTCCCCAGATCGACCGATCGCATCGCCTCGATATACTGCATCTGGTTGTTGTCATACGGTACAGGCGCAATATCCGCCACGATCAATCGGTTGACAAGCTCGGGCCGCGTCAGCGCCAGCACCATCGCCGCCTTGCCGCCCATGGAATGCCCCAGCACATCGCAAGGCCCGTCGAGACCCTCGATCACCTCCGCCAGGTCGCCAGCCATGTCCGCGTAGGAATGCGTTTCGAACCAAGGGCTTGAGCCGTGATTGCGCAGATCCACGGCGACCACGTGGCGGGTATCGGACAACCGCTTCGCGATCACGCCCCAGTTCCGTGCTGAGCCGTAAAGGCCATGCACGACCACCAATCCGGGACGATCGGTCGGGACACCATGCTCGATAACGTTCAACATGGGCAGGACATACCGCGCCGCAAAGGCCGTGACCAGCCCCTGCACCACGCCCGCAGACCTTGAATGCCGCGCATGAAGATCACCCCACATCCCGTTGTTACTTATGGATCTTTACAAATCACATTCTCGGCGGCCATGGCGGAGACGCACGACAACGCGCCGCCTCGGCCTGCGCCCAGTCTGCCTATCATGGATGGGCTGGTACCGCCTCCCTGGCTTGAACAGGGGACCTCTGGATCCACAATCCAGCGCTCTAACCAACTGAGCTAAGGCGGCACTGTGCGGCGATCTACCGATCCTGCGGCATGAATGCAAGCCTCTTGAGTCCACACCGGCCGGGTTTCTAAGGCGACGCCCGACTTGCCAAGCCTGTGCCGACCCGCTACCCCGCCTCAACCATGATGGAGGCCGCAATGGGTATAAATTCCGAAAGCGATATCGAGGCAAACCTGCAGATCGGGCCCACCGACCAGGGCATGGTGCGGCTGTATGTCGAGGCGCGGGGTGTCGAGATCCCGATGGATTTCACGCCCGACGAGGCCCGCGACATCGCCGTTGAAATCGAGGCGGCGGCCAAGGCCGCAGCAGCTCGAAAATCCTGATAGCGGGCTGCACCTCCGCGCCTTTCCATTCCGCCGGGCCGAGATAAGTCCTGTCGGGAAAGGGACATGCGCATGCTGCTCGACATCACGGACCTGACCAAATCCTATGAGGGGCCCGAGGGGCGGATCGAGGTATTGCGCGGCATCGACCTGTCGCTCGGCGCCGGGCAGACGCTGGCGCTGACCGGCGAATCGGGCTCCGGGAAAAGCACCCTCCTGCATCTCGTCGGCGGACTAGATCAGGCGGACGGGGGCCGCATCGTCATCGACGGCACGGATATCACCGATCTCGACGATGCCGGGCGCGCGGCGCTGCGGCGCGACACGGTCAGCATCGTGTTCCAGCAGTTCAACCTGATCCCGTCGCTGGACGTGGCCGCGAATATCGCCTTTCAGGCCCGGCTCGCGGGGCGTCACGAGCCCGACCGCAACCACGCGCTGGCCGCCGCACTCGGCCTGACCGACCAGCTTGGCAAGTACCCCGAGGATCTCTCGGGCGGCCAGCAACAGCGCGTGGCGATCGCCCGCACGCTGGCCGCACAGCCCCGGCTTGTTCTGGCCGACGAACCGACCGGCAATCTCGACGAGGCGACGGCGGCCAAGGTGCTCGACCAGATGCTGGCGCTGGTGGCCGAGACCGGCGCGGCCCTGATGATGGCGACGCATTCGCCCGGCTTGGCGGCACGGCTCGACGCCCGCGTGAACCTCAGCCTGGGGCAGCTGGCATGAGCCGCGCAACCCTCGGCGCGCTCTGGTCGTTCTGGCGCCGCAACCCGCTGCAGCTTTTCACGCTGGTGGCAGGACTGGCGCTGGCCACCGCGCTCTGGTCCGGGGTGCAGGCGCTCAACGCAGAGGCGCGCGCCAGCTACGACGCCGCGGCCTCGGTGCTGGGCGAAGGGCGCTTCGACCAGATCGTCCCGCGCGCCGGCGACACCATCGCTCAAGGAAGCTACCTCGCGCTGCGCCGCGCCGGCTGGCAGGTCGGGCCGGTGATCGAGGGCCCGCTCGACGCGGGCGACACGCAGCTGCGCATCGTCGGGATCGACCCGCTGACGGCGCCCGCCGGTCTTGGCCCGGTGACGCAAGCCGACGACACAGTCCTGCAGGATTTCGTGGCCGAGGGCGTGCTTTTCGCGCATCCCGGCGTGGCCGAAGCGCTGGAGGCCGCGCTGGCGCAGCGCGTCGTGGCCGATCCCGGCCTGCCCCCCGACACCGCGATCACCGATATCGGCATAGCTCAACGCGTGCTCGACCGGCCGGGCGAGCTCAGCCGGTTGATCGTCGCCGAACAGCAGCCCATGGCGCGCCCGCCGCTGGACGAGATCGCGTCCGACCTGGTGCTGCAACCCTCGCAGCAGACCGCGGACATCGCGCAGCTTACCGACAGTTTTCACCTCAACCTTACCGCCTTCGGACTGCTGAGCTTTGCGGTGGGGATCTTCATCGTGCACGGTGCCATCGGGCTGGCGTTCGAGCAGCGCCGCGGCATAATCCGGACGTTGCGGACGCTCGGCCTGCCGCTGCGGCAGCTGATCGCGCTGATGGTGCTGGAACTTCTGATCCTGTCGCTGGTCGCCGGGGGCATCGGCGTGTTGCTGGGCTACCTGCTCGCGGCCACCCTGCTGCCGGATGTCGCCGCCACGCTCGAAGGGCTTTACGGTGCGCGCATCTCGGGGTCGCTGTCGCTGAACCCGGCCTGGTGGCTCTCAGGCCTTGCCATCGCGCTTCTCGGCACCGCGCTCGCCGCCACCGGCGCGCTGTGGCGCATCGCGCGCATGCCGGTGCTGGCCAGCGGCAAGGCGCGGGCATGGGCCGTCGCCTCGGGGCGGTTGCGCGGGCTGCAGGGGGCGGCGGTGGCGGCGCTTCTTCTGGCCTCGGGCCTGCTTACCGTCCTGGGCGACGGGCTGATCGCGGGCTTTGCGGGGCTCGCCTGCCTGCTCATCGGCGCGGCGCTCGCGCTGCCGGTGATCCTTGACGCGCTACTGACGCTGGCGCAGCGCCGGGCGCGCGGCGTGCGGTCGGAGTGGTTCTGGGCCGACACGCGCCAGCAACTGCCC
>Ga0307936_1000157_pt1 | contig 37836 bp, 36 predicted proteins | sample OrgLakmetagenom1_FD_201839 | JGI IMG/M metagenome (GOLD analysis project Ga0307936, IMG submission 201839) | Saline water microbial communities from Organic Lake, Antarctica - #1 | ecosystem: Environmental > Aquatic > Non-marine Saline and Alkaline > Saline | place: Antarctica: Organic Lake... | reverse complement strand
TCGATGGGGCGGACCAGGCAACCTGCCGGGGTGGCAGCTTTGCCGTGGAATCAGTGGCAGCTTTCGCGTGGAATGGGTGGCAGGCTTCGTCTGGAATCAGTGGCAACCTTGGTCTGGAATACGCACCTTATAGTCTAAACAGGCTTTTGTTGATACCAGAGTTCTCCCCGAGCTTTTATCTTAACCGAACCGAAGTCTGCCGTTGGTTTTTAGAAAATAATCTTAAACTTTTTTTATTTTTTCAGATTCATTTCAGTAATGGATGTTTTAATAAATCTATCAAAAGAAAACGAGATGTAGCTCAAAGTCTAATCGTATTCACAGCGGCAGTTACTGATTTGGTTTCTCGCCTTATACCCAAGTAGTAAGGAGTTCAATATGAAAAAGATTATTATTGCTGCGGCAGCTACCGTATTTTTCTCAGCTATGGCCAGCGCAAATTCTGGTTTGGCAGATCGCATTAGTGACGCCCGCAGTTATCCTACCAAGACTGAGAGCACAAAAGTTTCGGAAACCCTCAAAATGCAACATAAAAAAATTCATGCTCAGATGGGGAAATTGGAGCTAAAAGCTAATGATCCGGCTTAAACGTTTGGGCGCCCCCAAATAGATATCCATTGGCAGCAGTTAAAAAATAAACGTGACCAGCCATTATCCTTATAGTAGCTGGTCATAATTTTATATTAAGAATACAAATAGCATAGACCTTGTAAAGGTCTTTTTTTATTTTTACCGCTGATTATATTTTCCCGCCCATAGCACTGTGAAAAACACCAACCAATCATGTTTTTTATAAAAATGCAAAACCCCACATCTTACCTTTCAGAATTATAAACAGCGTTAGTTCGCCTATAGATTATTTAATTTCTTGCCACTAAAACCCACTTTCCTTAACTATTTATTATTTACAACGTTTTTCATACCACCATTCAGTTCCAATTAGGTTTCGTAGTATAGGATGTTATTAGTTGATGATTTTATAACTAACGGAGAGAGATGATGAACGAATTGGCGTACTTCATGCTTTGGGCGGGAATCATCTTCCTGATGATGCGTTTTGGCTGTGGTGCTCACGTAATGGGCCATGGACACGGTAAGGCCAAGCATGGCGAGGGAGCGCCAAAGGGACAGGCCACCGATGGTCTGCGCTGGATTCCGCCTGTCGACGACGTGGATCCTGTATGTGGCAAGACCGTCGACACTGAAAAGGCAAAGTCGAGTGTCCATGACGGCCATGTCTACTACTTTTGCTCGCGTGATTGCCGGGAACGCTTCGAGGCCGCACCTGAGCAATACCTTTCCGGTGATGATGCCAAACACCCGTCCACTCAATCGGAGAACGAACATGCCTGATGCCGAGACCGTTTTAAACACCAAATCTAAGCTGCGCTATGGCACCCCCCTACCGGTTCAGGCCGTGCCTCGAATACCCGTGATCGCCTTGGGGATGAGCCTCGGTTTGTTCCTGGTCGTGACCTTCATTCTTTGCGTCGGTTTCGACCTTTTGTTTCCAGACCACGCGATGTATGAGAGCTGGTTGCGTCTGCTGCCTGGCGTCACTTGGTTGAGCTGGTCAAGTTTTTTCCTGGGTCTGGCAGAAAGCTTTGGCTACGGCTGGTACGTGGCGTTAATTTTCGGCCCCCTCTACAACTTCTTTGCCGCTCGTATCAATCAGCGGAAATGAGCGGAGAACACGGATAGCACGCAGCGGGCATCGTACTATCTCACGACTCAAGCAATACGCTTTCCTGCTTTGGAACTATGATTATCACCAGCAGCCCCACAACCGTGATCGCAATTCCCGTAATTTCCACGGTACTGAATGTCTCATCAAAAAATAGAGTCCCGATAAGTAAACCGAAGACCGGTGTCAGAAAAGTAAAAGGATTGAGCTTATTCAACGGTGCCCTGGCAAGAAGTGCATACCAGAGTACTACCATTAACGCCGTTGCCGGGACTGCAAGCACGAAGACAGCGCCGGCAAATGACCATGTCCAGTCAACCTCAAAGCCTTCCCCCGCCAACAAAGAAGCCAGAAACAGAAATACCGTCCCCATTACTAGCTGGATCCCCATAGGCCAGTACACATCCCCGTCGCCGGCCTGAAGTTTCAACAGAACATTCCCAATGGCCGTTCCAACGGCCCCGCCAAGTACATAGAGCGCGCCGATCGAACGATCTGCACCAACGTCAAAACCGGGTAGAGCGAGAATAACGACCCCGACAAAGCCAATGAACAAACCCAAATACAAACGAACAGTAATGACTTCCTTGAGTACAAAAAGCGACAGTATCGCGGCGAAAAGAGGTTGCGCATTCGCCAGCACAGTTGCGACCCCTGGCCCTACATCACTTGCTCCGAGGAACATACCGCCAAGCCCCATTCCGGTGTAACTGAAACCGATCAGCGCAAGCATCATCAAACCCCGGAACGAATAATGGGGCATTCGCCCCATTTTCATTCCTACAACAATTAAACACCCCCCCGCCAACAGGGCTCTTATAGACGCGAACAGCAAGGGGGGCGCATCCGGTAAACCAACTGTTATGAACGGAAAGCAGATGGCCCAAAGAATCGCAACGACCACCATTCCGATGATGGTCTGTAATGAAAGTGATTGGTTTGCCATTGCGTTATTTTTTACCCTTAATCGATATCTGATGGCCTATACCTTCTAACGGAATCTCATCAATCACTTTGAGGGACTCTGAGTCGAGCACCCAAAGCTTGCTCTCGGTGCGACTGGTAATCAGCAGCTGGCCATTCCGGGGGGATACAGCGAGGTGATAAGGTGCCGGCGCCAGTGCCGCGCTTTGGCGAGTTCCGCTGGCCAGCTCAATCCGAACGACCCGATTACTCCCCTTACTGGTTGCGTAAAGTACCTGGCCGTCTTCGCTCAAACCAACGCCATGAGGTTCCTCCCCCACTTCGTACGTTGCCGCCACCGTGCCGCTCGAAAGCTCAACGACAACAACTTGGCCGGATGTAACATTGTTGACATAAAGCCGCTCGTTGTCGGGGGCGAGCACCATATGTTCCGGACCACCACCAACCCGAAGGTTACGCTTGACGAACCAGTACCCGGTGTCCACTTCGCTGATTGTGTCATTACCGCTATTGCTGACCAGAAGAGACTGACCGTCGTCCGTTTCCACCATGTAATTGGGGGCAGGTCCCGTAGCCACCGTTTTAACCAGCTCTCCGGAATCCAGATCAACAACACTGATACCGCCACCCATGGGATGAGTGGAAACGGCATAGCGACCATCCGAGGTCACCAGCACATGATGCACCGGCCCTGGAACCTCCAGTTTGCGAACAATCGCATTCGTAGCAGTGTCCACCACATAGAGCAGTCCGGCATTCGATTCTTCCGATGTTGCAGCAGCGCCACCGCCATGATGGGCGGCGTGTTCGTCTTCAGTTACACCTTCCGGCCGGCTGACAGGCTCCTCGCTTTCATGGATCGTCAGACTGCCTACAATCAGGTACCGCCCGTCTGGGGTCAGTGCGGAGCCGTGGGTATTCACCGTTCCGGTAATTGACGACGTCATCTGACGACTTTCCAGATCAATAACGCCCACCGAATCGGCCACCCCCATGGGAACAAATGCCCGGTTAGTACCCGCAGCCGCCATCAGCGAAAAACTCATTGTAACGCTGAGGGTCAGCGCAACAAGCCAGCGTTTGCAAAAATGATGTTTCATCGCGTCACCTTTTGGATAGGAAGATTTCAATATAATTAGCCCTACCAACTGGCAAGGGTTGCGACCGTGTGTGGTCATTACCTAGCAGTCCAACACACAAAACTGAATCAGGCCTGAATAAAGCCGTTAAACATGTATTTGCTTGACCAGAATCAAGGCCAAAGATATGAAGGGTTATCGGGCAGAGATCGCTCGCGACCATCGATCTCGTCGGTATCGACCGCCGGCAACTGCAGGAGAAAAAAGGTGGAACACTCACACAGAGTGTTCCACCTTTATATGCGATCAATCTTGACTAGCGGATCTCAAGATGAACTTCATCTCGCAGACCAACAACCCTTTTTTTGTCTAGGGGATTCGGACAACCGCGTACCCCTGCATCTGATAGCCGATGACCGAAACGAAACCATTATCTACCGGGTCGATCTCCGGAATGATCGTCGCCTCATCTACACCCATCCCTTTCAAAGCGAAACGGCAAACTTCCAGCGTCACTCCGTCCTTCTTCATTTGTTTAAGAGTCGCCTGGAATTTCTGTACCTCGACCAGTTCTGCCTTATTAAACGGTGCGCTGTCAGTCGAGAGCAGTTTCACCACCGGCCCGTGAAAAACGATGGCGATGTTGGGATCTTTCGCGAGCGCCTTCACTTCAGGTGCTTCGTAGGAGTTCTTTATTACCAAGAAAACGGGGTTGACGACCTTGGGATCACCTTGGCTCACCTCGTAGACAGCGTCATAGTTTTTAACGCCCTTCAGAGCATTGTCGTACCCGGCTGCTACTGCAGGTAGAGACATCAGGGCCATATAGACGGCCGCGAAAAAGATGCGGGGAATTCGGCGAAATATGCTTCTATAATTGATGATCATGACAAATCTCCTTGTGGGATAGGAACTTGTTTTTTGTTAACCAACCCATAAAAATTCTCCAAAATCTAAAATGCTTTCTCCAAACTAATACAGGTACGATATATCTTAAATGTATCAGTTTAGAGCAAGTTGGGTTCTAGCAGTCCAACACACGAAGCTGAAATAGACCTGAAAAAAGTTGCCAAACATGTACTGATTTGACGAGGATCAAGGCCGAAACTACAGTCCGAACAATTTACTTACACTACGGGCTCCAAATGGAAGACGTGACTCAGGAAAACCAACGAATCACCAATACTCGCGCAGACCAGCTCAACCGCCAGTGCTACTGCGTCACTCTTGACCGCAAAGCCCTCAACGAGAGTCTTCGGAATCAATTTGTGGGCGCAGGAAACGAGGCATCAGCGGCCCCCAAGCTTGATCATCTTTTTTCAAACACGCCCGTTTTCGTTCCCCGGGCTGACGTCCAGACGATGGATCGTATTGTTCAGGCGATTGAATCGGCCTCCGCGCTTGGGTCCTACCGGGAACGAGCCCTGTCCTGGGCGCCGGAAATCGCACGCTTCGATCCAGGCCCCATAGGTGCCTTCATGGGCTATGACTTTCACCTGGGTCCCGACGGCCCTCAATTAATCGAGATCAACACCAATGCCGGCGGCGCGTTTCTGAATGCGGTACTGGCTCGGGCTCAACATCGATGCTGTGACCCATCGCAACAGACCGCAGCGACCAAGCAGGCGCTGGATGGATTTGAGGACGCAGTGTTGGACATGTTTGAACAGGAGTGGAAAAAGCAGCGTACTGACTCGATGCCCAGCTGTTTAGCCATCGTGGACGATGCCCCGGAAAGCCAGTTCATGTTCCCCGAATTCCAGCTGGCCCAACAGCTACTTCAGGCCAGAGGCATAGATACCTTGATACTCGACCCGTCGGAGCTTGAATACGTCGGTGGTGCCTTGATCGCAAAGGGCAAACGCATCGATATGGTGTACAACCGGCTGGTGGACTTCGCACTGGAGGCCCCGGCTCATGAAGCGTTAAGGCGGGCGTATCTTGATGGCGCGGTGGTGGTAACCCCCAACCCCCGTGTGCATGCGCTCATGGCCGACAAACGAAACCTGATCCTGCTGTCTGATCCTCAGACCCTGCACGACTGGGGGCTGAATGAGGCTGAGGCCGGATATCTGGAGAGCGCCGTACCCAAGACCCGCCTGGTTTCAGCAAGCGACGCAGCAGAGCTGTGGAGTGCCCGGCGTGAACTGTTCTTCAAGCCGGTTGCTGGCCATGGCAGCAAGGGCGTCTACCGGGGCAACAAATTGACCCGGCGCGTTTTCGAAAACATTCTTAAAGGCGACTATATCGCACAGAACTTCGTTCCTGCTGGGGAGCGAAACATGAAAATTAACGGCACCGTCACCACCAGAAAAGTCGACGTTCGCCTTTACACCTACGCGGGAAAAAGTTTGCTCGCCGCTGCCCGTGTATACCAGGGCCAGACCACCAACTTTCGTACGCCTGGAGGTGGCTTTGCGCCCGTGTTTCAGCTTTAATCTCCTACCTCTCACACATCACGTCAGCTGGTTGAACTATCAAAAAGGTTACCTACACTTTTTATTTTGAACCTGCCGATCTAATCTTTGATCTGATGACCGAGCCGCTGCACGCAGATTTGGACGGCTACTGAAGGGGGCTTTATGTCTAGCGATACTCAGATGAAGAAGGCCGGCCTGGGTCGCGCTACCATCGGTCTTCGCATGGCAGACGCTGGGTTGGTTCATCTCGATCTCCATGGTTTTGCTGGGGCTACAGAAGTTAGAGGGTAAGCGTCCGATAATCCCATCTTGAGCCTGATGCCGCAGCCGTCAAGATAGTGTCCACTTATTCCTTAGCGGACACTTGTCATGAACAACGTAAGCGTAACTCGCCCGTATCGAAAACGCCGTCAATACACCCCAGAATTCAAAGCCCAGCTCGTCGCTGAAAGCCAAAGTCCTGAAACGTTTGTTTCTCGCATTGCTCTGAATAATGACCTCAACGCCAACCTGCTTCGGCGCTAGATCAGCGAGTCGAAGCAAACAGATAAAAGCCGGTCGCCCGCGTTTTTGCCCATCAATTTGCCAGCGGCGGCTACTCCCACTATGGAAAAACGTAGCAGCATCCGCATCGAAATTCCCCGATCCGGCGGTCCGGTTGTGGTCGAGAGTGGCCGGTCGATCAGGCACAGCAGTGCGTGGCGCTTCTACGCAACCTATTGAAATGAACCGCATTGATGAAATCTGGCTGGCCACAGAACCATTGGACATGCGGGCCGGGCCAAATAAGGCGCTGGCGCGTGTCGTTCAGGTGTTCGGCTCAGCCAGGCCTCATTGCGCTTACCTGTTTACTAACAAGCAGGGCAATCGAATGAATGTGTTGATCCACGATGGCCTCGGCATCTGGCTCTGTGCCCGTCGACTGAATCGTGGCAAATTCCACTGGGGTGAATCCTGGCGCGGCGATCAACTGCGTTTGACCGATGAACAGTTGGCTGCGCTGGTTCAGGGACTGCCTTGGCAGCGCCTCGGTGCCGCCAGTGTAATCTCGGTGCTGTAACCACAAGCCGGGCTGGCGAGCACGCTCGTACGTTCCTGGGAGACTGGCAGGGCAAACTGGTCTGCGACGATTATTCGGGTTACAAAGCCGGCTTCGGCAACGGCATCACCGAAATCGGTTGCCTGGCTCATGCCCGTCGTAAGTTCTACGACCTGCAACAGGCCAATAAGAGTGAACTGGCGGCACAGGCCTTGGAATACATCGGTCAGCTGTATCAGATCGAGCGAGCAACCAAAGATTTGCCACCAGATAAACGACAATTCATCAGAAATGAAAAATCCCGGCCCATTGCCGATGCACTGCATCAATGGATGCTGGCTCACCGACAGAAAGTGCCGGATGGCTCCGGCACGGCCAAAGCCTTGGATTACAGCCTTAAACGCTGAAAAGCGCTGACCACCATACCTCTAAATGCTGTTCGACTTTTCCACAAGGGAAGCAGTAATAGCAACATCCACAACCCACCCCAAATCATTCGCTGATACAGCCAAGGCGCAGTAAAATCTGGCTTCATCGAAATACCGATAAGATCAGATAATTCAACCTTCCCCATAAACCAGATATTGAAGCTATCCAAAAGCCCGCCTAAGGCTCCGCCCGTGAAGGCTCCACTTATGCTCCGAACATATTTCATTGAACTCTCTGGGCTCTCTGGAATCTGAGGTACTCTTTAAAATAACATCAGGCATCAGCTGCATTAGAGGCGGCAGCGGGTTTCGGGCTGAGCCCACGTTCGGGCGACGGGTCCAGTAGCGGCTGCATGCTGACGTTAGGTTTGCGGCGCGAATGTCTGCGCCGATTACTACTCGAACTACCGCCCCAACTCACAGTCGTCATTCCGAATAGCTTCTGAACGCAGTCACTCCATCGGGCCACCAGGTCAAAAAAGCACATTAAAAACCGACTTCACAACGTTAACAATCGAGAATTTAAAACTTATTCGATACTTGGTCCAAAACCCTGTCCACTATTAAACCCATTGTTACGGTGCATCATTCCTTGATGATGCTTTCCGCCCCAAAAACGTTGCCATAAACCCACTTCAGATTTATCTTTTGGAAGCGTTTGCGCAAAACTTAGTAGGTCCAGAATGGTTTTGTCACTCCATTGATCAATGGTTGCAGAAGGCATGCGAGTTCCTGGCTGACCATTCTTGACTTTGTGAATAAACTCCCATGGATTATCGACTGCAATTGTACCTACGAACTCGGGATCATCGGCATCGCCAAAGTTGATAGCTGTGCCCGCAGCACCGTGACATGATTGGGCGCACGTCCTTTTGAAAATTCTGCTGCCTGCTCTCGTGTCACCGCCTTGCACAACCCCGCCTTCATTGACGAATTTGGTGGTATCAACCAAGCCCTTTTTCATAAAAAGAGCGAGATCAGCAATGTCATTTGCCGCGAGATAGGTGCTGAAATCATGCAGTCTGTTTGTTTCTCCTTTTAGAGATGCTTCAAGCTGCTTTATCGACAAATTCATAGCCGCATTTTCGATTCCGGGAAATCCAGTTGCATGAGAGCCCTTACCATACGCGCCATCTTTTCCTTGGTAATCCCACCCATGACACTCCTTGCATCGAAATGTGGCATAACCCGCTCGCTTATTAGTGTTCTGCTCGCTCCACAAGGGGTGATCAGTGTCAGGCTTTTGTGTATCGACCGTAGTCTGCCACCAGTTGTCGTAAAGTTGACCTCCGCGGCTTATGTGCATCAATTCTTCAAATGCGTCGCCAGATTGTTGTGACCACGCGTTCGCGGTTATGAGGATAAAGATAACGGGAATCAACTTCAGATATTTCATGGCGTGGCTCTCTCATTTTTCGTGCAGTTATCGAAGTATTCCCTGAGATTTCGTTACGGCTTTTAATATATGTGTAGCTGTAAATGCGCCAGCAGATATAGGTCATAGTTACATAGTACACTTATACCAAGCAATGTCCGCCTTCAAATGCTCATCTTTCTAGATTTGGCTTAACCCTGCTCATCGCCACAGCTGTTTTAAAACCATCCGTGGAAACGGGGTAGAACCCGACTCGTCGAGGTAATGCCCAGTCGACGGCACACATCGATCACCTATTAACCGCGTTCGGTGATCTCCTTTACTACCTCGATTTTGAATTCTTCGGAGTATCGCTTTCCGCTCACCACCACCTGTAGATTCAGCGTTTAGTGCGAAGCTATCAGTTGCCTACTTTACCGGGGGCTTGCCACATTTCATCTCTACAAAAAAATAACGAGCAATTGCTTTCGACTCCTCACGTTGCCGCAAATGGATCAAGATATGATAGCCAGACACTTACGTTGAAGGACATCGAGAGCTTCTCGACCATGTTCCTTAATTTTCGTTCTGCAGACCATGAGCGGCAAAAACCTTTCGCACGCTAGCAAAGCGCTGTCTGGATTATATGTCTGCGCAGCGCTTCATAAACCCATGTCACGACACCGACGTTGACCTTTCCAGAAACGTTCTGGACGAACGTGGTTGTCGCTTTGCTCGATCTACTCGCATTCGGTGCGCTTCGAAACCAGCCACCCAAGAAACATCCATCTCGTGGAATAGGCTAACAACATAGGCAAGACCACCCACTGGGCGAGAGGCAATATTCCTGTGCCGGTCACAGCAAGTTCGGGCATCCGGTCGCTGTAACTCCACCTCTGTCCATCTCCGGTCGCCCAATACTCAAAAACGATCGTCACGATCAGTCCGACACAGAGATAGATCAACAGAGTCGACCGGCTCCAGGATTTCGCCACCCAAAACCAATCCCTGGATAAACCTGCCGCCATCGTGTAAGCACCAAAAGCTATACTCGCGTCTCCAAGGGTCGCACGTGTACAGAGCCAGACTACATCCCAGTGACGCGCTTCGGCCATACCAACGAAAAACGGTACTTGTGCCATTTCCCAGAAAAAATGCAGAAAGAAGCTTACGCTCCAGACCATTAGAGCGAGCACGGCTGCGGCCCCTGGCCTGCGCGAAATGTTTAGACAAACCATTGCACCTCCAACAGGATCAGGGGCTTCAGTCTCCCCAACTCGCTGTCATCGTCGCCCAACCACTGTGCCCCAGCGGCAAGATAAGTTTCCTGGGCAACGGCCAGTTGGTTCTACCTAGCCGAGCTCTCATAACGGATTTGAAAGCGCTCTAAAACCACCAGCGAACACCGGCCACAAAACTTGAGGACTCGACATCCTCGCCTTCACGTTCGCGAAGATCCTTGGTATTACCCAAGTAGCGCGTATAGGCAACACCGATGTAGGGCGCGAACTCCCGCGAAAACTCGTATCTCAGCCGAAGTCCCAGGCCAATATTGTTGATCCCGGGGCCCACTCCCCATTCTTCTACGTCACTGAATGCAATCAGGGTTTCCCCACGACCTTGAAGAATGAGCCTTTGGGTCAGCAACCAGTCATATTCAGCCTCAAGGTCGTACGATGCATCGCCGTCGTCTGTCACCCTGAGGTTGGTATCTACCTCAAACCAATAAGGTGCAAGCCCCTGCAACCCAATGATCGCCGAATAGCGCTCATTGTTGGGGCCTGAACCAAAGGTCGACTGAATACCCACCCCCGTTTGGATGTCCCAAAAGGGATCGAGACGATAGCTGTACTGAACATCAAAGTTTTCGATGTCGCCACTTTCGCTGGACAGATCCGTCTCACCCTCCGTCTCTATCCAGAGCCGCTTGCGATCCTTTCCGACCCAGGCCTGGGCATCCCACAGGGCGATTTCGTCATTACCGTCGCGCTGATATTCAAGTCGATCAAACAGTATCTGACCAAATACCTTGTCGTCGTGAACAGGCAACGTCCAGTCCGGTTCTGCCTGCACACCGGTGCCGACGGCTGATGCAGCCGTTGCAAACGTAAAAAGAGAAATGCCCATAACCAGTTTTATTCGATTCATCATAGCAATCACACCCTAAACTCGTTATACAACCGACACGACACGAAACATCCCTGCATCCATGTGGTAGAGCAGGTGGCAGTGGAATGCCCAATCACCCGGTGCATCTGCCGTTATCAAGGCAGACACTCGCTCACCGGGTTTAACAGCAATCGTGTGTTTACGCGGGCGGTACTCATCTGCACCGGTCTCCAACTCCATCCACATACCATGCAAATGAATGGGGTGATCCATCATCGAATCGTTGACCAGGATCAACCGCAAGCGCTCGCCATGATAGAACTTGACCGGGCCATCCACTTCAGAGAACTTCTTGCCATCGAATGACCACATGTAGCGCTCCATGTTGCCGGTAAGGTGGAGCTCCAGCTCACGCTCGGCGGGGCGTTTATCGGGCCAGCCATCGATACTCTGAAGCTGGGAGTACGTCAGTACCCGATGTTCTACGGTTTCGAAACCAACGCCTGGATCATCCAGGCGGGATTGCGGACTGGAGGCTACCATGGCCGCTCCCGGACCATGATTGTCCGGGCCGTGAGATATCGGACGCCCGGCGGTCGGGACAGCGTCCAGGCTTACTGCGTCAGACGGCCCATTCATTTTGGCCATCTTCGCGCCGGAGCCATTCATCTTCATTTGACCGTGGCCTTTGTCCATACCGTCACTCATGTCCATCGCGCCCATGCCCGCCATGCCCCGCTCAGTCCGCGGGTATATGGGCGGCACCGGCGCCTGCAGGCCTTTACGGCTGGCCAACGTGCCACGCACGAACCCAGACCGGTCCTGTGACTGCGCAAATACAGTATGCGCAATGTTTGTTGGCTCAACGATGACGTCGTAGGTTTCGGCCACGCCAATGCGGAACTCATCCGTCTCAACCGGTCGCACCGGCTGGCCGTCAGCGGAAATCACCGTCATCGGCAGCCCTGGAATACGCACATCAAAGAAGGTCATTGCCGAGGCATTGATGAACCTGAGACGAATTTTTTCACCCGGACGGAACAGTCCTGTCCAATTCGATGCTGAGGGCGAGCCATTCATCAGGTAGGTGTATTCAGAGCCCGTTACATCCAGAATATCCCGGGGGCTCATTCGCATCTGGCCCCACATACCGGCTTTGCTCCACGCGGCATCCCAACCCGTGGTTTCTACATCTTTAAAGAAATCGCCAACCGTGCGCTGGTTGTAGTTGTAGTAGCCTTCAGCCACCTTGAGGTGGCGAGATACATCGCTGGGAGAATCAAAGGTCCAGTCAGAGAGCACAACAACATATTCACGGTCATAGGCGACGGGTTCCGGCTCAGCAGAATCAATAATAATCGGCCCGTAATGGCCAAGCTGCTCCTGAAACCCGGAGTGACTGTGATACCAGTAGGTGCCGCTTTGCTCGACCGGAAAACGGTACTCGAAGGTTTCGCCCGGCATGATGCCCGGAAAACTGACCCCTGGGACACCATCCATCTGAAACGGCAGCAACACACCGTGCCAGTGAATCGACGTTGGCTCAGCCAATGTATTGGTGACGCGCATGATCGCGTCGCGACCTTGCTTAAGCCGAACCAGCGGGGCAGGCAAGGTGCCATTGATGGTGATGGGCTGCGTCGAGACTTTAGACCCGATTGTAAGCGGCGTTCGTGCAATCGTCATATCGTAGATATCAGCACCGTCACGCACGGTATGATAGACATTGGAGTTATCCAGTCTGCCCTTGGCAAAAGCCGGCATCATGCTGTCAAAACCGGCAAGAAGCCCCATTGCGGTAGCTCCCTGGATCAGCCGCCGCCTGGACACTCCTCCATCACTATTTTTCTGACTCATACATCACTCCTATTTTTTGTCTGAGAGTTGGCGCCACATTAGATTTTCTCACGTCGTAAGCGTAAGGCGTTCATCACCACAGAGAGGGACGACGCACTCATTGCAAAAGCAGCGAAAATCGGGCCTATCAGAATGCCGGTAAAGGGATAAAGAATGCCCGCAGCGATGGGAACACCCGCGCCATTGTAGCCGATGCCCTCTTTAACAAAGTCACCGGTGTCGATCTGAACCCGGTCGACCGTCAGGTTGTATTCACCCGCCAGGCCAATAACCGGTAGAAGCAAGCCTAAAGCGCCTGCGAGAAGGGTTGTCTTCATGGTCAACTACTCCAGAACTATTTTGCAGTATTCAAAGATTTCGATGCGTCGGCGAGTGAGCGAACGCGAGAGTCGCCGGAGTTAAAATTCACTTCGCCATACATGCCAGCCTGATAGTGCCCCGGAACGTTGCAGGCAAATTCAATGCTGCTCTTTTCCGAGAATTTCCAAACAACCTCTTTGCTCTCGCCCGGCTCTAACAGCACGCTGTTGGGGTCGTCATGTTTCATGGACATGCCATTTCCCATGTCCATTTCCATCATGTCGCGATTCAGCTTGCCACCCTGAATAACCCCGTGCTCGACCATCATCATCATTTCTTTCTGATGGGATTCATGCATGGCCGGGGTACCAATATTGAATTCGTGAACCAGCTTGCCCTTGTTCTCAACAACAAAGCGCACCGTTTCTCCTGGTTTGACCTCGATAGACTCAGGCTCGTAGTAGTTGTCGTACATCTGCACAGTAATACTGCGCCCGGCGTCCGAGGCTTTACCCGGTTCACCGCTCTTTGCACCTTGACCGTGCCCGTGCCCGTCTCCGTGAGCACCAGCCCCAAGAGCTACCGCTGAAACTGACATGGCTAATGCTGCGACTACGAACTTTGATACGCTCATCAAACTTTCTCCTGTGATATGTCATGGCGTGCGTTCAAAACCCACTGGGTTTATCCGGCAACGTGAGCATTCGGCTAAAACGCTTGATACCATCGCTCATCAACCTGAATTCTTTCTGAAAATGCTGAAATATTTTTAGTTCAGCCTGAATTCAGGTTAATAGCGGACACTGCATCAGCCGGTTTGGCCTGAGGAAAGGAACGACAGATGAGATTACTGCTTGTAGAGGATGACCGTTTGTTGGCCGAAGGGCTCGCCAGCCAACTTGAGAAGGCCGGCTTCAGTGTCGATGTCACCGGCACGGCCAAAGAAGCGATGCTTCTGGGCGTGCAGGAAGACTACCGGGCAGCTGTGTTGGATCTCGGACTGCCCGACGGGAATGGTTTGGACGTGTTACGGAAATGGCGTCGGGACAACGCAAACTTTGCGGTATTAATTCTAACGGCGCGAGGCGACTGGCAAGACAAAGTCAGCGGCCTGAAAGCCGGCGCGGACGATTATCTCGCCAAACCCTTTCAGGCTGAAGAACTGATTGCCAGGCTGCGCGCCATCGTGCGCCGCAGCGAAGGGCGCGTTCTCTCCTCAGTAAAAGTGGGGCATTTTGAGCTTGACGAAAACCGGCAGTGCCTGAAAATCGACAACGGTCCGGAACACAGTTTAACCGGCACCGAATTTCGACTGCTCAGGTGTTTGATGAGCCGCCCCGGGCACATTTTTTCCAAAGAACAACTCATGGAGCAGCTCTACAATCTTAATGAGAGCCCCAATGAAAACGTCATAGAAGCCTATATCCGGCGCCTGAGAAAACTGGTCGGGCCGGAGACCATTGCAACGCGGCGCGGTCAGGGGTATTTGTTCAATGACGCTTTTTAGAAAACGGGTATCCATAAAAGGCACCCTTCTTACCCTGCTGTTGCCGGCCGGCATTGGTTTGATGGCCATCGCATGGCTAATACACGGTTTACTCCTGGAAAGGATGTCGCGAGAGTTTCTTGAAAGCCGACTGAAAGACGAAGTGGCCTTTCTTGAGCTCCACATTCGTCAAGCCGACGGGCAAATCGACAGGCTTCAAACCGGTGATTATTTTGAGAAGGTATTTCATCATGCCTTTGCCATCCAGTCTTCAGATCAGACGGTCATATCGCCGCAATCGTGGCAGCCGCTGTTAAATCCTTTGCTGCAATTTGATGGCGACGAAAGTATCAGAGTACACAACGCAAAAATAGCCAACGCACCTTCCGACATTCTCGCTTATCGGAAATCATTTGTTGTAAACGGCGTTCCTATCAAGGTTATCGTTTCAGAAGACATGGGAGCACTGAAAAACAGCCAGGCAGAACTGCATGCGTGGACGGCGATCGTGTCGATCTTGCTGATCATTTTGCTTGTGGGAATAATCTGGTTTGGTATTAACCTGTCAATGCGCCCCGTTGTATCGCTTCAGGCCGCTCTCAAACGATTACAGAGCGGTGAAATATCGCGGATCAACGCAGAGGCGCCGGAAGAGTTCCGGCCTCTGGTGCAACAGCTCAATCAACTCCTTGATTCCCTGGATCAACGTCTTGAGCGCTCCCGGGAAGCGCTGGCGAACCTGTCTCACAGCGTTAAAACACCCATCGCGGCCGTTAGACAGGTTCTTGAGGATACCAGCCGACCGTTGGATAACAGCCTGAGACATGAGATGGGATCACGCCTGGGCGATATAGACAGGCAATTAGAAGCGGAGATGCGGCGCAGTCGGTTTGCCGGGCCCCAGATTGGTAAAAGTGCTTACCCCGTTAAGCAAGCCCGGGATCTTTTATGGATGCTGGGCCGGCTTTACCCCGAAAAGTCATTCGAACTGTCCACCTCACTCACCGAGGAGTTTCGCTGGCCGATTGAGGAGCATGATCTAAACGAAATATTGGGAAATTTACTCGATAATGCCGGAAAATGGTCTAAAGAATGCGTTGAACTCTCTTTAGAGCAGCGCAATGGTTTAGCGCAGATTGTCGTAACAGATGATGGGTCTGGGGTATCAGAAAGTGATCAGGTGCACTTGGGTCAGAGAAGGCGACGGCTGGATGAACAAACCCCGGGGCATGGGCTTGGTCTCGCTATCGTTCGCGATATTGTTGCCCGGTATGGCGGACACGCCTCTTTTTCCTCCGGGTCAAAAGGAGGTTTGAGGGTGCTCGTAGAAATATCGATCTAAACCAGGCAGCTTTTGCGCGGAAAACGCTTTAATCATCCAGAACATAGGCATTGCGGCCGGCTTTCAGACCTGCCAGCGCTGCACCTATGCCGATCGCAATAAGAAATCCTCCGGCGGCTTGCCAGCCGCCGAACAGATCGCGCAGCACGCCAACCAACAGTGGCCCAAAGGCCGCCATAATATACCCCAGGCTTTGCGCCATGCCCGAAAGGCGCCCAGCGCCTTCTGCGTCCCGTGCTCTCACCGCCAGTAAGGTGAGCGCGAGGCTAAAGCTGCCGCCCTGACCAAGACCCAACAGCACAACCCACAGCCACATCTGATCCATTGGCCCGTAAATACAGCCAGCAAGGCCAACGATTGCCATCAACATCACCAGAGAAATCATCGCCCGCTGATCGCGCATCTGGCTGGCAATCAAAGGCGCGGCGATGGCGCTTACCACCTGTACGAGAATAGACACAGACAGCGCCAGGCCGGCTTCAACGGCGCTGATGCCGCGGTCTTGTAAAATGGTTGGCAGCCAGCCGAATACGGTGTACGCCAACGACGACTGCAAACCCATATACAGAGCTATTTGCCACGCCAGTCGATCACGGTAAATGGATTTTCCACGGGTTTTTCCCGGTTTCACGCCCAGCTTTTTATCACTTAACTGAGCCCACCAGGCCACAAACGCGATAACGGCAGGCACCAGCCAGAAAGCCAGTGCCGGACGCCATTGCTGATTAAACAGCTCCCGCAGGGGTTCGGTTGTGCCCGCCGCAATGGCTGCACCTGAGCAGAGTACCGCGGTATAAATACCCGTCATTAAACTCGTATGGTTGGGGAAATCCCGTTTCACAATACCCGGCAGCAACACACCGATAATACCGATGCAGCCCCCTGCTATGGCGGTACCGATAAACAAACCCGCTAAACCAGAATAGGGCCGCACAAGCAGCGCCAGCGCCAACACAACCAGAATGACCAGAACCGTTCTTTCAATACCCAGACGGCTTGCCAGTTTTGGCGCCAGCGGCGCGGCCATTCCTAAAAACAGTACCGGAAGAGTCGTCAGAATACCCAGTGCTGAAGACGACAAGGTAAAGCTGTCGCCGATCGTGCGCAGCATAGGGCCGATACTGGTCAGGGCTGGGCGCAGGTTAAGGGCGACCAGCATCAGACCGATAAACGAGAGTATCGCTTGTCGGGTTTCGAGTCTGCTCATTGCGGTGGGAATCCAATTCTAGGAGTTGAAGCTACATTAGGTTTGCTTAGCAAAGCTTTGTAGTTCCGGGAAAAAGTTTAGGAAATGGCGTTCCAGCTGAACGTCGTTAGCGCGAATTTCATCAATAATGCCGGCGAACTGATTGGGGAAACGGATACGCTCGGCTACCCTATCCAGGGCGTCGCCAATATTGCCCAGACTCTGGTAAGCACCAAACCAGTCATGGCGAACCATGTGGCGCGTCACCCTCACCATGGGTGCTGGCATCAGGTGTTCGTTATGCTGAAGCTCCTGATACACGCGGTGCACAAACGCATCGCGGGACGCCGGGCTAAAACTCTGCCAGTGGCGCAGCAGGTAGTGATCGTAAAGTACGTCCAGGGCTACCCCGGCAAAGCGCCTGCGTTGGGGCGAAAACAAACGTTTACTGGCTAGCACCTCGGCGTGGCTGTCCGTGAACACGTCGACGGCTATATGATGGCGAACCCCTTCCTGCACCTTGCCCGGTAACGCAAAAAGGTCAACGCCGCGGCTGAAGTCGCCCAGAATGCTGCCAACGCGACATTCGGCAGAATCCGGGGCTAGAAAAACGTGGGCAAGATGGTTCAATGAAAGAGTCCTGTCAGGTTTCGTTTCAGTGTACGCCTCTGAGACTGCGGTCCGTCATTACAGGGCGTATTTGCGAATGAACTGGCCGACTTCCTGAATTTCCTCCAGGCACACGCTGTGTTCCATAGGAAAGGTCATATAAGCCGGCTGATAGCCCATTCCCTTGAGTGCTTCCAAACTGCGGAGACCCAGCGCTTCCGGAACCATCGGGTCAGCAGTTCCGTGATAGATATTGATTGGAATACCGGCGTTGGCCTGTGAGGGCTTCACCGACTTTGCGGTGGCAAAATAAGTTGAAAGCGCCAGAATACCGGCAAGACGCTTCGGATACGTCAGGCCTAATTCATAGGCAACCGCTCCACCCTGCGAGAAACCGGCAATCACGATGTTTTCGGAAGCGATGCCACGTTCGATCTCCCGATCCACCAACTTGCCGACGGCGCGGGCCGATGCCATCAATTGCTCGGTATCGATGACACGATCAAGGTCCATGGCTTTGATGTCATACCAGGCCGGCATGGACATGCCGCCGTTAATCGTGATCGGCAGATTGGGCGCGTGTGGGAATATAAAACGCACGGCGGCGCCTTCTGGTAAACCGAGTTCGGGTACTACGGGTTCAAAATCGTGTCCATTGGCGCCCAGTCCGTGCAGCCAGATAACGGCAACCGTGGGGTTAGCTTGGGTTTCAATCTCAATAGTTTGAAGATCCTGCACCTGATACCTCGTTTATTTGGAACCTGTAATTGCAACCAGGGGCAAAGCCCGCGCGGTAATATGTTCCTGCATGATCGCACACTCATGAGCAGCCATGAAGGCCAGAATACCGCGCTGCTGGTCGGTGCGAGCGGCGGCCTGCGCCATGTTGAGTGCTGCGTGTTGTTGGCGATAGGTGCCGCGTTGACTCAGGCCGCCTGACGCGCTGCAATCCAGCGCCGGCCAGTCTTGCGGCACAAGGATATGTCCCCTGCCCCAATTCAGCGCCATGGCCATGCCCGCCGGGTCAAAATCGTAATACAAAGCCAGTCTATCGGACGGCTGTGCCTGCGCCAGCTGGTTAACATCACGGGCGTTTTCGCCGTGGCCGCGATACAGCAATACGGCGTCTTGCCACGCCTGTGGCAGAACAATGCGATGCCAGTCTGGCATCAATGAGCCGTTTTCAATCACGATCAGCTTTTGTTGCGTCAGCGCCTCACGGTTAATCGCATCGGGCTTCACGGCGAGTAAGGAGCCTGACTGCGTGGCGCTTGGTTGGCCGCTGATGGACACGCTGGCGTCACCGGCGGTTGCCAGGAGCAGCAGGCTGCCGAATACCGACTGACTGGTGAATTTTTCGTTGTTGTGGATCTCCGCCATGTCCATACGCGGGCCGGCAGGCTGATAAAACAGAGGGTCTAGCTCACCGCCGGTCAGGCTGCGGCCATACTGACGCAGTTTGTCCAGCGCGTCCTCTGAGAACAGGAATTTATTGCCACGGACGGCGCCTAATCCGGTTTCCTCGTGAATCCTTTTCCAGACGTCACTGCGGGCGATTTCTCGCTTCCCTGCCTGCAGCAGCTTGGTAATGGCCTTAAATTCGGCTTTCATTGCTTCTTCGTAAAGTCATGCCGGTTATGTAGAGGTTGTCTTTGTAAAGCGGATCCAGCTGGCTTTCGTATTCCACCGTAATCTGGCTCTGGTCGTTGGGTGCCAGGGAGTCGATCTGTGCTTCCAGCGTGGACAGCCAGGTGGCAGCATCCAATGCCAGACCGCTGGCGCTGAGGGCCTCTAAGGCATCAATTTCGCCGTCGCCAATATCGCCATCCACCACGAACTGCACCAACTGTTCAATCAGCTCATCCACCGGATCTTCTTCTTCGGGGTCAGAGGCTCCGGCAACGTCAAACTCGACGGTTTGCAGAGCGGCAGCAGGTTCAGTGCCTTGCTGATCGGCGCCCAAGGTGCGGGCGGTTTGCGCCAGAGCAATCAGGTCTTCGTCGTCTGCCGGGTCATAAATATCACCACGAGCGACGATCGCGAAGGGCGCAACCTTGTTCAGCGGCGCCGGGCAGTGGCCTAGGTCCAGATCATCAATAGACGGGATATAACCGCGATTATTGGCGAAATAGCTTTCAAAGCCACCGACCAATTTACTCAGGCGCTGATCTTCGCGCAGGCGCACCAGCGTCAGGCGCAGCTGATTAAGGGCATAGCTGAGGTTTTTCTGGCCTTGTTCCAACGCAGCAGGCAGATATTTCAGCAGCAGCCGTTTCAGGAACGGATCGTTGCCGGCCTGATCGGCCAGGTCCTGGGTGTTAAAGCTTTCAAACAGGCTATTTAGTTGCCCTGCCCGCTCAATCACGTCGTGGTTCTTGCGAATTCGCAGATCCATATCGGTGATGTAGCTGAAGCCGCTGCTGATGTAAGACGAGAAGGTATCGGTGGCGTTACGGATGTCTTCAATGATTTCCGACAGGCATTCTTTGATTTCACTCTCAATTCGCGATTTGTCCGTAAACGCTGCGCGTTTTTTGGCTTCGCGATAATCCACAAACAGCCGATTCAGATCGCTCCAAAGGCGGTCAACCTGGGCGCTGGCAAAGCGCCGGCGTTCCGATTCGGTGATGTGGTCTAAAAGCCGCACCAGAACATTTTTCAGCTGCAGGTCTTCGGTGTCCCCAAGGCGCCACACCAGGCGGTGGTGTTCGAGGGTTTCCAGTACGCCAACGTTGTCGTCGTTCAGGGCAATTCGGTTGCCACGGTTCAGGTGGGCTTCCAGAATCACGTCACCGTAGGTGGCCAGCGCCCGCAGGGTGGATTGCGCATCGTGGGTTCTGGCCATCAGACAATCCTCAGCTGCGGGTCGTCTTCAGCGTTGTCTTCGCGGATGCCTTCGTGGGTTTGAATGAAGGTCATCACGTCGTACAACCAACTCCACTTTGCCGTCGCCAGAAACACGCTGCCGCTGGTGCCGATGGGTTTCAGGTAGCCGGCTTTGGTAAGGTTCTCCAGTACCACCCGCAATTGGCCCGCGCTGTCGCTGCGCTTGGTGCGGAACAGGTCTTTTTCACACAGCGAACGCAGTTTGGCTTCCAGCGACGGCGCGGTGGAAATGCGCTCCAGCATTTTGCCCTCTCGCAGGTGTTCGCCGGCGGAAATGGGGCGTTGTGCGGCTTCCACCATCATCACCAGCCGTAGAAACTGCACCAGGGCTTCCAGGTGGTTGGCTACCTCTCGAAATTGCTGGCGCACAGCGTCTTTGGCGTCGGGGCGCGACAGATCCTGGTAAGAACATAGCCAGGCATCGTGGCTGCTGGTTTGGCGCAGGGTGCGGTTCATCTGTTGTAGGAAATCCGAAACTTTTTGCTGCACCGGTTGCGTCAGTAAATAGTTATACAGTTCATCGTGACTGTATTCGCAGATAATTTCACCGGCCAGTAAGGCGCTTACCGTGCGTTCGAACAGTGGATTAGTTTGCATGGTTGCCTCCTTCGGTGGCGCTGGTAAACAGATCGTCTGCTAGATCGTCTGGTAAATCGGCCTCTGGGCGTGGGCGGGTCACACTGGCCAGTAAATCGCTTTTCGGCGCGCCCGGTGCGGCGCTTTCAAAGTTGTGTACGCGGCCATGTTGCAGGCTGATTTTGTTTTCAAAGAACTTGCGCAGTGGCCTATCCAGTTTAGGACAAGCTGAAATCATGGTCAGGTTGTTGTGTTCCAGCATTTCCGCCATGCGTGCAATGTTGTTGGGGCTGAGGGTGCCTAACTCGTCGATGGGCCAGGTAATGCGTGTGTTTTTGTCCGGGCACAGGTAGCGGGTCAGGCCCATGAACACCGCCATAATGGCCAGGTACGTCAGGCCCTGGGAACTGGCGGTCAGGAAGTCGTTGTCGTTACGAATCACCGCTTCGCGACCATTTTCTTTCATGGTCAGGTGCATATCCACCATGGACTCCACGCTTTCGCCGAGGCTGGCCGATTTCAGGGTGTCGCTGACCAGCTGGAACGCCATGGTGATGCTGTCATCGGGCATTTCACGGCGATGCACTGCGTGCCAGTCGCGCCACTGCACCACAAAGCTCTTCAGGGGCTGCCAGCTTTCATCGTCTTCAATCCGCGGCCTTAGCACCACTTGAATGTCACTGAGGGATTCAATGCGCTGATCGGTGTTGATTTTCTGGCGCAGAGTGCGGGACACGGCTTTCACTTCCCGGGCCATGGTTTCCAGACTGTCGAAGTAACGGCATAGTGTATTGGCTTCGGAGGTAAACTGATCCACCAAGGTAGAGCGCAGCTGCGGAATGTCGGTGTCCAGCAGTGAGCGCAAGTCTTGCACTTGCATGAGCTGGAAAGCTTCATCGTATTCCTGGGCTGGGTCTGTCAGCCGCTGCCGGCGGAATTCACTCAGCTTCTGCCACGCGCTCTGGATTTGGGTGCCGTTGTACTGGTTCAGCACTGTGAGCGCGCGTTTGAAGGTAGCCATCACCTCGCGGCGCAGTTTGTCCAGACGCTCGTAGGCATCCTGCAGTTCGCCGGTCAGATTAACCATGTTGCCCGGCATCGCCATGTCATCGGGGGCGGCTTCGAACTTCTTCAGGATGCCTTCGGCCTCCTCGATCTGTTTGGCCAGCACGCCGATTTTCTGCTGATGCTGAGTGATGTCCACATTCACCTGTTTAACACTTCCCTGGTGCTTGCGCTGACGTTCGCCGCGCCGGGTTTTTATGTCTGCGACCTGTTTTCCCAGCAGGTTGCAGTCGCCGGTCAGGCCGTCTTTACGTGACCAGTCCTTGTCGAGCCAGTTTTTGTATTCGCGCACCAAAGGCTCGGCTTGCTCAATTTCCTGCACCCGGTTTTTCAGGCTTTCAGCCTTGGCACGTGCCTGCTGCACCACTTTCGGATCTATGCCTTCGTCTTCTAGTTTCTGGTTAAACGCCGTTTGTTTCAGTTCCAGGCGTTGTTCGTGTTCGCTACGGGTTTGCTGAACCCGTTGTTGGGCGTGGTCGATGTTCAGCTGCAGCTGGGATTCGCGCTCGGCCCACTGGCCGCGCAAATCCATTAAACGCTTGGCAAACTGGCTGATGGTGGCGGTTTCGCCCATCTCACTGCCTTTGTTGAACTGCTCCAGGAGGCTCTGCAGTTCGGTGACTTTCGCGCCTTGGGCTTGCTTGCGTTCATTCAGCACCTGGCGGATTTGTTCCCGCAGGGCCTTCAGGTACTCACGCTGCCGAGTGAGCGAGTCATCGGTGAGCTTTTTCTCAGTGTTCATGTGTTCTACAGCGGAACACCGGGACTGGTAGGCCTCGTTCCGATTACGCGCGGCTTTTTCTGTGTCATCACGGGTTTTGCGGGCAGCCTGGCGTTTTTGGTCAATGTCGTGCAGGCGCGCTTGCAGCTCTTCTTCCGAGGCCGCAAAGTCTGGGGCAGATATCGCATCGGTGTTCAGTACCCAGCCCATGACTTGTCGGCGGTCAGCCGCCGCGGTGCTGTGCATTAACGGGTTGAGGTCGGTGCGCATCAGCAGGTCGGGATGAATGACTTTTGCCAAGCCTTGGGCCCATTCCGGATCTTGTTTGCGCAATGCCCAGAGCCAGGTGTCGCTGTCTGGCGAAATCTGCCGCTGTAAATCTTCAAACGCCGCCGTTAGCGTATCGATCTGCTCTTGAGCGTGGAGAAGGTGTTTCTGGCCGGTATCGCGATCTTCCCGAGCCTGGTCTTTTTTGCGGTTAGCGTCGATCAGCTCGCCAGAAACATGCTGCGCCTGTTCTTCGGCGTTTTGCACGGCCGCTTCGGCAGCGGCTATCTGGCCGGTTTCGTCATCGTTATAACTTTGGTTATCGCGCAGGGTTTCGGCGCGGGCCAACTGGCTTTGAAAGGCGGAGCGTTCCTGACTGCGTTCTTCGCGCTGCTGGCCTATTTCACGGGTTTTCTCGTGATCCAGAGCGCTGATGGCTTTGTCATGTTGGTAAGCCGCGTCTTTGCGCGCGGTCTCCGCATCGCTGACCTTCCGCTCGCGATCGCCCTGCTCGCGGGAAAATGCACTTTTCAGCTCGCTGATCTCGTGCCTGAACTCGCTTTCTACTTGAGTCACTTTGCTGGTCAGGCCGGTCAGATCCGAATCAGCATCGGCTTTTTGTCGGCGGTATTCGCCAATATTCTGCAGATCCTGGCTCAGCTCAGGCGCTCTTTCGGTATCGTAGTACTCGCGCTTTTTATAGATGCCGTCAAGGTCACCTTCTTTCACTTTCAATTCGTAGGTTTTATCCGCCAGAACCCCCGCAATCTCGTCGTCGGCCTGGCGCTGCTGTTCGCCTTCCTCGTTAATACGTTCTTTCAGTTTGGCGATGTCGCGGGAAATGTCGGCTTTACTGTCATTGGCCTCGTCGACTGTCGCCGTCAGGCTGGAGACAGTGCGCTGGCTGGCAGCCAGAATCGCCTGGCGCTCATTTTCTTGCTGTAGGCACTCGCGAATTTTTGCTTCTTCTTTTTCAAAGGCCTTGATGCTGCGAATGTCACTCACCAGGCCGCTTTCGTCGATGGTTTTGGGCCGACTATGGATGTGAATATTCTCAAACTGGGTTTCGCAAATCATCGCCTTAAAACTGGACATCAAGCGGTTCTTATTCAGCACCACATGGGTCAGGCGTTCAATATGGCTCATGTGCGTGTCGGCGCTGCCCAGACCGAAGTCCGCTGCAAGGCCGCGCAGTTTGCGGGCATCGGCGGCGGAACGTTTCAATAGGCGGGGGTTGCGCTGGATAATGGCGCGGTAGTTGGTGATGGTGTCGATTATTCGAGACACATTGCGTTTTAAATCACGAAGCTTTTCAAAAACGGCGTCGGCGGTGGCGCCGGCCTTTAACAGCTCAATGACTTCTGGCGCAAAGAAAGTGTCCGCAGCCGAGCCTTCCACAAAGCGGTAGCACAGCTTCCCCGAGTGGTGCCGAAACATGACGGAGCAACAGGTACCACGGTGGCGGCTGTACTCGAAAATCACCAAACTTTGCAGGCTCGGCAAGTAATAGTCCAGAAACGACAGGCGGCCGGAACCCTTGCTGACAATGCGTTCGGGTTCTTCGCCGTAAAACGCCGGAATCAGCGCCAGAATCGAGGTTTTCCCGGCGCCGTTAACGCCGCCCACATGGGTGCGTTCGCGGCAGTCGATGCGAATGGTCCGGCCCTTCACCTGGGTAAATGAGTGGTGCAGAATAATGCTTTCCAGCCCATAATTTTGCTCTGTCGCAGCCACCGCCTTTCTCCTCGCTTTAATGCCTGATCAGTAAATTTCCGGCGCGTATTCTAGCCTGTTTTAAGCGTGAACCCGTGTTTAATCGAAAGGAATTTGCGCAATCTGGCGTGATCAAGATATCGACTGCGCTTTAAAAGCAGTTTGACCAACGTAGAACCGTTCGTATACCACCTTATTTTGTGCGTCATAAATTGCTCCAGACACGTAATGTGTTCATTTTGTTTGTGCATGTTGGTATAGTTCTAATAAAACATGGAGTTTAAATGGCTTATTCTTTTTTACAACTGGACACCATCAAAAAAATTGTTCTGGCGGTTGAATGTCTGGAACAGCACTGTGCCGACACCAAACTCTTGCTGACGCAAGCTACCCCGATTCAGTGCCGCGTCTATCAAATCCCACGCACTGTTCGTGAAAACGAGAGCCAGCCTGTTACCGATATAAAGCCCACCGATCTTTCTGGAACAGAAGCCTTTAATGCGGCTCTTCATGCACTGACTGACTGGTACGGCCATCCGCAATACAGCACCAAAGTTGTCAACCGGGTTCCCGGTGCGTTGGTGTTAGCCAACGTCGATGAAAGTCAGGTTCTAGATCGAATCGCTGAGATCAATCGCAGCAAGACCGCCATAGAGTCTCTAATCCCAAGCCTTGGCAACCGGGATGATCGTTTCGAACTGCTGCACAGGCATTTTCCCTGGCTGATTCTGGCCCAGCTTACCCGACGTTTGCAGGTTTTGCCCTGCTCTCCCCCACTGCAGTCCTGCACCTTTACCTGGGGCATAAAAACAGAGATTAAAAAGATGACTGCGGATCAGGTATGCGAAAGGCTGGAATCATTCCGGCAGCGCCCGCGCTCAACGATTGACGACGTTCCCTGGGACATCAAGATTGATCGAGAAATCATGTCCATTCGCTCATTGCCAGCATCCGCACAACTGCGGTCGCGCCGCGTACTTCGTGTTCGCCCGTTGGCAAATCTTCGCTATCACGCGATTGATGGTGAACCGGCAGAAACCTACATGCGCGAAGCCCATACGCCCATTCTGATCCTAAACCCTAGCAGGCCGATTAAACTGGGGGTGCTGAAAAACTACGATGTGCAAACGCGAAGCGGTCGTCAGCGGCTTAAAGACCGCGGGCACTATGAGAGAGTGAGTGATTTATTGCCGATTTACCTGCAATCATAAAGCCGTTCGCGGAGTCCACCAGAATGTTGTCGTCGCTCATAAAACGACGACCCAAAAGCACCGGGTAGGAAAATTTTGCGCGGTCGGCCAATGAAAAGTGGGTTGTATGCACTTCGCCCGACACGCAGAAATCCATGTTTACCGCATAGCGCCGTTGCGATGGTGCTCCCTTGCGTTTGACCAGCACTACCCGCTCCACCGGCAGTTCAAATTCCAGCACCACTTCGTCATGGCTTATCTTCCCTTCGCTGGACTGGTCTTCGTGGTCGCCCAAGGGCAACTGAAAGCTAACCCAGCGTTCATCCCCTTTGTCGAATTCCTCAACATTCACCGCGTGCAGCGATGACGTCTTGGCGCCCGTATCCAGCCTCGCTTTCAGCCGCACTCCGGTGTCTTGCATGACAACCCATTCCACAAACCCTAGGGTTTCGCCGGGGTGTTTACCGCCGTCATCGGCTTTGTCTTGGGCACTGGCCAGGGGAGCCCACGAAAGCGCGGTGACAAGCGCAGTGATGAGCAAGAAACGTGCGTGAATCATAATGCGTCCTGTTTTATGAGAGGTAACGTGTACGAGCAATAACAGGCCCCCAAGATAACCTCCGATAAAGAATGATAAAAGCGCCTAATCATGCTTTTACGGCGATGTAATTGACCGGTAACAAGGGTCTTTTCCAACCCCGCTCGCGGCCCGCCAAGTTGCGGAGCTGGCACCTCGGGAGTATCCTTGGCCGTCTTTGTATAACCTCGATTCGAGCACCGTTTGAGAAACCTCACACCCGTTATATTTATCATCAGCGTCATGTTTATACTTTTGAGTATTTTCATGATCTTACCGCCACTTATTCTGATGGGTTCTGACGCTCCTAACAGCGCTGCGTTTATGGAATCAGCGGGCATTGTGTGCGTATTGGGGCTGTTTGGTATATTGGCAACCTTTCGCCAGTCCAGAGACTTGAAACCGCGTTTCATGTTCGTGCTTACAGTGTCGAGCTGGTTCTTCATCGCTATGTTTTCTTCGCTTCCTTTTTATCTGAGTGATAACAACATATCGGCGGCTAACGCTTTTTTTGAGGGCACCTCGGGCATCACCACCACCGGTGCAACGGTATTCAGCGGTCTGGACTCCATGGACCGTGATCTGCTGCTTTGGCGCTCGATTCTGCAATGGATTGGTGGCATTGGCATTATCGGTATGTTCGTTGCTGTGCTGCCGTTTTTGCGGGTAGGCGGCATGCGCCTGTTTGCTACCGAATCGTCAGAGTGGACCGACAAAGCCCTGCCCCGGATGAAAACCCTGAGCCGCGGATTATTAGGGGTTTACCTACTTTTCTCAGTGGTCGCAGTACTGACCTATTGGGTGTCGGGCATGACATTGTTTGATGCCTTTAACCACGGCCTGACAAGCATCTCCACCGGCGGTTTTTCTACTTCAGATTTATCTATGGGCAAATTCAACGACCTGATTCTCTTGGAATCTACGTTTTTCATGATTTTGGGCAGTGTGCCATTCTTTCTGTTTGTGCGGGAATTGCATGGCCAGCGTGGCGTATTGTTCCGTGACCAACAGGTGCGGCTATTCCTGACCATCCTGCTGATTGTACCCTTGCTATTAACGCTGTATCGCTGGGCGGTATCTGCCGTTCCCTTCAATCCGGTTAGCAATTACATATCCACACTGTTTAATGTCACCTCTGTGGTCACCACCACCGGTTACGCGTCGGAAGATTACTCTGCATGGGGCCCATTGGCCTTTGTTGTGTTCTTCTTTTTAATGTTTGTGGGCGGTTGCTCCGGCTCCACCTCTGGCGGCATGAAGATATTTCGCTTTCAATTATCAGTCATTGTTCTCCGTGAGAATCTGATGCGCCTGCTTCATCCGCGGGCGGTGTTAACCCGTAATTACAACGGTCGTGCCGTCAGCGACGAGATCATTACCTCGATGATCGCCTACACATTCATCTTCCTACTATGCCTGTTGGTTTTGACGGTTTCGCTGGCCGCTATGCAGCTGGATTTCACCACTTCTTTGTCCGGTGCGCTGACGGCTCTGACCAACGTTGGCCCGGGCTTAGGTGACATCATAGGCCCTGCCGGGAATTTTGGGCCGCTGCCAGATGCCGCCAAGTGGCTGTTGGGCGTAGGTATGCTGATGGGACGTTTGGAAATATTGAGCGTGGTAGTGGTGCTGTCGCCGGCTTTCTGGCGCAGTTAAACTTGCCGCGCCCAAGCGCGGCAAGTTCAGTTCTTTACAGTCAGGTCCTGCCAAGTTTTAGACAAGTTCCAGCACTCTTATCACGTACTGGCGTCAGCTGTGCTCAAGGCGTTCAGCGCACTCGTTACCGGGTTAGCGTACATGTCCAATAGGTAGGGCCGCGCTGCTGCTTCACAAGCATTTAGACGTTTCTGCAGCTCGTTCTCAGCGGCTTCCAAAGCCTGGCTCGTGCAGCTTGCAGCTGCAGCTAGGGACGCAAACAGACCGGCCTCTACCGGCCCCCTGCCCGCCGCAGCTTCACGCAACTGATACGCCACCAGATTGGATGGGTGCAAATGGTAATGGCTGTGAATTTCCCGGTCAATCCGCGCCACCAAGGCTTTTGGATCGGCTTCTGCGTCTTCGATGGGTGCGCCGAAGTGCACGTGTACGTGGCCTTTAAAGCCGGTTAGTCCGCGCATAATCTGGCTGGTATCTTCGCCTTCTGCTTTCAGGTAAGCACCGGTGCGGGCCCGGGTTTCCAACTCATTGGCTTTATCCAGATCACAGGGGTCAAATTCATAGGCAATCGATACCGGCACAATACTCAGCCGGTTTATCGCCGTTTGGAAATCCAGTCCGGATTTTTTCGGGCTCATGTGGAACATCTTCACAATAGCAGGATCTGTGCGGTCTATACCGTCTTTAGCCCGCCCTTCACGTTGGGCAATCCACACCCCGTTGTGGGTCTCGATGCTGTGATTGATAAAATCGGACAGCATAAGGTAGGCGTCGCGTATTTCCCGTGGGCTGGTCATGCTACGCCGCACTACAAAGCTCTTGTTTAATCGCATCATTTCAGCAAATACGCGATTTTCGAGCAAGTTGTCGCCAATGGCGATGCGAGTGGTTTTTAGCCCTTGGTTGTACAACAAGAAATTTACAATCATGGGGTCAAAAACAATGTCGCGATGATTACAGATGAACAGGTGGGTAGACTCCTGCTCCAGATTCTGTAACCCGCTCTGGGTAACCCGGGTGGTGGTATTTCCGACCAGTTCGCCAACATAGCCCGACAACGACGCTTGCAGATCGTCGATACGAGTGAAACCACCAAAACGGCGGCGCAACCAATAACTCACAATCCCCCGCAGCATCGCCGGCGCCCAGCGTGCAGCTCCGGGCGATTTGATGCGGCCAATCAAGTTCAGAAATTCCCGATCATGCACTAATCGTTGTATTACGGCGGAAGTCTCCTCGTCCGAGTAGGGACGGATGGCATCAAATTTCTGCATTAATAGTAAAACCTTGTGTTAGTCGAGAGCCGCGAGCCTCGGTAAGAATCACGCTTTTGCAGAGGCAGTAAATTTTTAACGCTATTGTAGCGTTTTAAAAGCCAATTTTCCTTAACCGTTAATGAAGCTGCACGAATTTCCGCTGCTCCTTTGCCCTTAAATGACGACGCTGACGTAATACCGCCGCGCACAGGCTTGTATTAACAATCCCACGGGGCAAAACACCCTCCCTGAAATCTGCTATGATTCTGCCGCAGAAATACACAGTGCCGCTCTGTCGGCGCTGCTCCATTCAGGCGGCTTGCGGGTAAACCGGTTTATTATGTACTCCCATCAGGACTTCGAACAGCTCTCAAGCGAACGGCCCACAGCCGTGCAGACCCCGGAACAGGTGCTGCATGAAGTGTTTGGCTATGACAGCTTCCGCCCGTTACAGGAGGACATTGTAAAAGAGCTGTGCGCCGGTGGCGACGCGCTGGTGCTAATGCCCACCGGCGGTGGTAAATCCCTGTGTTATCAGGTTCCGGCCCTGGTCCGCCCGGGCACCGGTATCGTGGTGTCGCCGTTGATAGCTCTAATGCAAGACCAGGTAAATGCTCTGAAAGAATTGGGAGTTCGAGCCGCCTTTTTGAATTCCACCATGGACTTCGAGCAAGCACGAGCTACTGAATACGCTCTGATGTCGGGTGAGCTGGATTTGCTGTATTGCGCCCCGGAGCGGCTGATTCAGCCCCGCACTATAGAACTGTTACACAATACCTCCATCGCTCTGTTTGCAATCGACGAGGCTCATTGTGTTTCCCAATGGGGTCACGACTTCCGTTCGGATTACTTGCAGCTAAGCATGCTGGCGCAAACTTTTCCGGACATACCACGTATCGCTTTGACTGCCACCGCCGATGAGCGCACCCGTAAAGAGATTGCCGAGCGCCTGTCGTTAACCCAGGCTCGGCATTTTATCAGCGGTTTTGACCGCCCTAATATTCAGTACAGAATTACGCCAAAAATTAATGGTAACAAACAGTTACTGGATTTTATTAAAACCGAACATGAAGGCGATTGTGGCATCGTTTACTGTCTTTCACGCAAAAAAGTGGACGCCACCGCAAAGCTATTACAAAGCAAAGGTTACAACGCTCTGCCTTATCACGCTGGCTTGGCCGCGGATGAGCGGGCATCGAATCAGGACCGTTTTCTGCGCGAAGACAGCGTTATTATTGTGGCTACCATCGCGTTTGGTATGGGCATAGACAAACCGGATGTGCGCTTTGTCGCCCACCTGGATTTGCCCAAAAGCCTGGAGGCCTATTATCAGGAAACAGGCCGCGCTGGCCGCGACGGCAAACCTTCCACCGCATGGATGGTTTACGGTTTGCAGGATGTCATCAAACTGCGGCAAATGCTGGAAACATCACAGGGTAACGATCACTTCAAACGTGTTGAGCGGCAAAAGCTTGACGCCATGCTGGGCCTTTGTGAGGTTACCGGTTGCAGGCGCAAGGTACTGCTGAACTACTTCGGCGACGAACTGGACCAACCCTGCGGCAATTGCGATACCTGCCTGACACCGCCGGAGACCTGGGATGGCACAGTTGCCGTACAAAAAGCTCTGTCTTGCGTATTCCGCACCGGTCAACGTTTTGGTGTGACCTACCTGATTGATGTGCTGCGTGGATCTGAAAACGATCGCCTGGTTCAAATGGGTCACCAGCAGGTGTCCACTTACGGAATCGGCAAAGACTTAACCGCCAACGAGTGGAAATCGGTGTTTCGCCAACTGGTGGCAAACGGCTATCTGAGAGCAGATCCAGACGGTTACGGTGCTTTGCAATTGACCGAACAGTGCCGCCCCCTGTTGAAAGGCGAAGCCAGCGTTCAATTACGTAAAGATCCGGAGCCGCCAAAAAGTACAGCGAAAGGCAGCTCACGCTCTGCTGCATCGGTGCGGGAGCAGATTACCGATCACGACGGCTGGGAAGCGCTGCGCGCATGCCGCAAACAGTTGGCCGATAAGCAGGGCGTGCCGCCCTACGTTATTTTTCACGACACCACGCTGCTCGACATGCTGGAGCGCCGGCCCGCCACTCTGGAGGCGCTAGCCGAAGTCAGCGGGGTGGGTGCTGCCAAGCTGGAGAAGTATGGAGATCTGTTTTTACAAACGCTGAACAGCTTGCGCAGCTAAACGGAACGTCATGCCTGGATTTTCCGCTTCTGTTAGACTCTATCGTCTTTGACTCTCTGGGAGCGCGTGTTTTCACCGCGCCACCAACTGACTGAACGCCCAAGGGAGCCGCTGCTTATGGCCCATGAAGAACTGCATTTGAACCTCCGCAACTTGACGTTGGATGATTACGACCAACTGCAAATACTAATGGACCGGGTTTACCATGATATTGGCGGAGCCTGGCCCCGCGACACCATCAAAGCCCTGGTAGACCAGTTTCCAGACGGCCAGATCTGCATTGAAGAAAGCGGCGAATTGGTAGCCGTGGCGCTGACAGTTACCGTGCAGTACGAACGGTTCAGCAATCCGCACACCTATGACGATCTTATCATGCGTGATGAGAAGCTTCGACACGATGCAAAAGGCGATTCTTTGTACGGGTTGGACGTGTTCATTCACCCGGAATACCGTGGTTATCGCCTAGGCCGACGGCTTTATGAGGCTCGCAAAGAATTGTGCCGCTCCATGAACTTACGCGCCATTCTAGCGGGCGGGCGCATTCCTTTTTACCATAAATACAAAGACCACTGTACACCGGCCGAATACATCGAGCGGGTAAGCCGTAAAGATATTTATGATCCGATTCTGAGCTTTCAGCTGTCCAATGACTTTCAAGTTACCCGGTTATTGCACAAGTATTTGCCGGAAGATGAAAAATCCCTAGGCTATGCCACCCTGCTGGAATGGCGGAACATTTTGTACGTTCCCCCCTCTTCTGTGCTAAATACACGCAAAACCCAAGTTCGTATGGGTGCGGTGCAGTGGCAAATGCGTGAATTCGCATCGGTTGAGGAAGTGTTAACGCAGGTTGAGTATTTTGTTGATGCCTTGTCGGATTACAAAAGCGACTTCGCCCTATTTCCTGAGTTTTTCAACGCGCCTTTGATGGGCCTGACGGATCAGGTTGACCAAACTCGTGCCGTACGTTTCCTTGCGGGGTTCACCGAGCAGTTTCGTAACGAAATGTCTGACATGGCGGTCAGTTACAACATTAATATAATCACGGGCTCAATGCCGTTGATTGAAAATGACCGGGTCTATAATGTCTCGTACCTGTGCCACCGCGATGGCCGGGTAGACGAGCAGCGTAAAATTCACATCACCCCACACGAACGCCGTGACTGGGTGATTGAAGGCGGCAACGAATTCAAGGTATTTGAAACAGACGCCGGCCGCGTTGCTATTCTGATCTGCTACGACATTGAGTTCCCGGAACTGGGGCGCATGGCAGCAGAGCAGGAAGTAGACATCATTTGCGTGCCCTTCTGGACCGATACCAAGAACGGCTATCTGCGAGTGCGTCACTGCGCTCAGGCCCGTGCTATTGAAAACGAATGCTATGTGGTCATTACCGGCAGCGTTGGCAACCTGCCAAAGGTAGAGAACCTGGATATCCAGTACGCGCAGTCTTCGGTATTCTCGCCCTCAGACTTTGGATTTCCCCATGACGCGGTGATGGCTGAAACCACCGCCAACACCGAAATGATCATGTTTTCAGATATGGATCTAGAAAAGCTCACGCTGGTGCGTAATGAAGGTTCGGTGACCAACCTGAAAGATCGCCGGGTTGATCTCTATCAGCTAAAAACACGTCCATTCTAAGAGTGGGTTGAAAAACCGGTCGAACCTTGTACTTTAGGGAGTGAGCAACAAGGTTCGTCAAAAGCTGACATGACGGCGGGAATCTTTATTGATGAATGAGGCATTGCCCGATTTACGCGCCCGCTTCCATTTTCGGCACGGGCTGTTTCGTAAAGAACGTGTGGATGTTCCAGTGTTTGAGTTGGACACTTACGGCTGCGTGTTGAAAAGTGACAAAGTGTTCGAACCCGGCGATATCATTATTCTGGACCTGGTGATGACCATGCCGGTAGACGAAATCTGCGCCCAAGGCATAAACGGCGTAATTATCCAACGTCGAAAACACTGTAGTAATTTTTTTTACTCCGTTGAGTTTGTTGATCCGGACCCACAAAAAAATCCCCATTTGAATGATCGCTTAAGTCGTATTCGCAGTGTGTTAACCAGAAAGCAGTCCATTCGGTCCCGCCGCTCATCAGGCCCCGGCGCAGCGTTACAGAAGACGGCCTGAACCAGCGCAGTGATTTTCAGCTATTCAGTTGTGCCATTCACAGCAAATGTATTACCCCAACCCGCCTGAGGACACCATCATGGCCAAGAAAGAAAAGCCAAAAAACGTCGAAAAAATTGTAAAAAAAGTAAACAAGAAGTTCGCTAAAACGACGTCACACATTGAAAGTCTGTTTAGTGATGCTCTAAAACAGTTCGACAATCTGCAAACCCAGATAAAACAACCTGTGCACAAGCTGCGTAAAGACATTGACGAACTGCGCGATCGCGAAATGAAGCGCTTCAACGACGAATTCGAGCGTCGGCTTCAGGAATTTCAAGAGATGCAGAACAGCCTGCTGGAACGATTGGGCATAGGACACGCCGACGAAGATAAGCCGGACAACAAGAAACCGGTGTTGCCGACTCCTGCAGTACCCAAGAAGAAAAAGGCAAAGCCTGCGGCTGAGTCTTTTGTAGCCTCAGAATCCACGCCATCAAAATCAAAAGCACCGAAAAAAATCAAGGCCAAAGCCGCACTTTCACCTGCGTCTGCATCTGCTGAAGCACCGGCAAAGGCACCCGCTCAAGCTCCAGCTAAAACCAAAGCAAAAACAACTCAACTGGCAGATCCCTCCGACCTGACGCGAGTCAAAGGCATTGGCCCCGCTACCCAGAAAAAAATGAAAGAAGCCGGGTTGAACACTATCGGCCAGATTGCCTATCCCAGTGCCGAAGACCAGGAAAAGCTAAAAGCGTTTGCCAGCATAAAGGGCTTTGACCAGCTGGCGGCTGAAGCCAAGAAAATCGTTTAATGCAAAAGCCTGACCAGCCTGTATTACAGGACATTGTCCTGATTGGCGGCGGGCACAGCCACGTCGGGGTTCTGCGGCAGTTTGCCATGAATCCCGTACCTGGCGTGCGTTTAACGCTGATTTGCCGCGACACCGACACGCCCTACTCTGGCATGCTGCCCGGTTACATTGCCGGCCACTACAGCCATGACGACGTCCATATCGATTTAAGCCGACTGGCTGAATTTGCTGGAGCGCGCTTTTACCGGGACGAAGCTATCGGCCTGGATGCTGCCACCCAGCAGGTTATCTGCCGTGATCGCCCGCCCGTTAGCTACGATTTGCTCTCTATCAATATTGGTTCTTCACCACGTACGGCCGATGTGAAAGGCGCTGCCGAACACGCAGTACCAGTGAAACCTATTAACCGATTTAATCGGCACTGGCTGGACTTGCTTGACCGCATAAAACAACACCAGGGCCCGTTCACACTGGCTGTGGTAGGTGCAGGTGCTGGCGGCGTTGAAATGGCTCTGGCTATGCAATACCGCTTGCAGAACGAACTACGCAACATTGCCAGCCATGCGGTAGAACTCCATGTGCACATACTGGATGCCGCTGACACGATATTGCCCACCCACAGCCCAAAAGTACGTGCGGTGTTTGAACGCACCCTGGCTGAGCGGGGTGTGAGTGTTCACTTGGGTGCGGCAGTAACTGAAGTAACCGCCCGAACCTTACAGATTGAAGGCGAAAAATCGCCCTTAATGGCGGACGAAGTGCTCTGGGTAACCCGCGCCGGCGGCCCGAAATGGCTGACCCAAACCGGTCTGACGCTGGACGACGGTTTGTTTATTCGAGTTCGCGACACGCTTCAGGTTGAAAACGACGATCGCATTTTTGCGGTTGGCGATATTGCCAACATGATTCACCACCCGCGGGAAAAGGCCGGGGTATTTGCGGTACGCCAAGGCAAACCGTTGGCGGATAATCTGCGCCGGATGGCCCTTGGCAAAACGCCGTTGAACTATCACCCTCAGAAAAAATGGCTGGCGTTGATTTCCACCGGTGACCGCTACGCGGTGGCCTCGCGCGGCAATCTGAGCGTATCCGGCGCGTTGGTGTGGCGTTGGAAAGACCAGATCGACCGTCGCTTTATGAAGAAATTCAAAGAGCTGCCGGCCATGCCTGATAATCAGGTTAAACCGGATACCGACGCTGCACGCTCCGCCGAAGACGCCGCCCAAGCGCTGTCGTTGGCCACCATGCGCTGCGGAGGTTGCGGCGCTAAGGTCGGTAGCACGGTATTGTCCCGCGCGCTGTCAAAACTGCAGCCGGTGAACCGCGATGATGTCATTGTTGGCCTTCACGCTCCGGACGACGCAGCCGTATTGCGCATTCCTCCGGGCAAAGCCATTGTGCAAACGGTCGACTTCTTTCGTGCCTTTATTGACGATCCGTACCTGTTTGGTCAGATTGCCGCCAATCACAGCCTGGGGGATATTTTTGCCATGGGTGCAACGCCGCAAAGCGCTACGGCTATCGCCACCGTGCCCTATGGCATCGAAAGCAAAGTGGAAGAGCAAATCTACCAGATGATGGCAGGCGCTGTGTCAGTGCTGAATAACGCCGATTGCGCTTTGGTGGGCGGGCATACCGGCGAAGGCCAGGAACTGGCTCTGGGGTTTGCGGTGAACGGCCTGATTGATCCGGATGTGCTGATGAGCAAGGGCGGAATGCAACCCGGTGACGCCATTATTCTCACCAAGCCCATAGGCACCGGTACTCTGCTGGCCGCACATGCGCAGCTTATTGCCAAAGGCCGTTGGATTGACGCAGCCCTGCGCTGCATGGTGCAGTCCAGTGCCAGCGCTGCCGAGTGTTTTCAGCAACACGACGCAACAGCTTGCACCGACGTTACCGGCTTTGGCCTGCTTGGGCACCTGGCAGAAATGCTGCGTTCCTCAAGTTGCGCTGTGGAACTTAATCTCGCTGCCATACCGCTACTGGACGGCGCATTAGAAACCAGCAGCCAGGGCATTTTAAGCTCGCTTCACATGGCCAACAGCGGCGCAGCCAGCCGTATTGAGCAGGTCAGCCAGTGGCAAAATCATCCGGTTTATCCGCTGCTGTTTGACCCGCAAACTGCAGGAGGCTTGCTGGCAAGCGTACCTGCGAACAATGTTGACGATTGTTTACTGACATTACGCCAGTGTGGTTATGCTCACGCCGCGGTTGTCGGCGTTGTTAAAGAAGGGGTTGCCAATGCCAACATAACCCTGGTGGATCAATCGGCCTGAAACACCAGCCTGAACGGCGGTTGATCGGCCAGCGGCGTCATGCCTTTTTGCAAGTCTACGCGCCAGATCATGGCGTCGCCGGTGGTACAAAAAGGCGCGGAAAATTCGGCGTAATAGTTATTGCCGTTGCGCACCAGCGGCACCGGGTATTCGCCCATGTACATAGACTCGCCGCGCAACACCACTAACAGCGGCTGAGGCGCCCCCGGGGCAACAATGTCCAGTCGGTAATTGTTCTCGGTATCGTTATCAGTGGTGATGTCAGACAGGCTTACCCGCCAGCTCTGGCCCTGCTGTTGCCAGTCACATTCGCTCTGCTGAAGGTTGCAGGTGCTGGTTTGCTGCCCGGTCTTTTCACTGATTGAGCCATCGAGCCAGCGCAGCGCAAGAACGGCTACGGCAATCAGTACTATTATCAGCCCTATTTTCAAACCCGAAACCCTTATACCACGTATCATTGGCACACCTTATTGGGGGAACCGGCATTATGGACAGTCCTGCCGCCCAGTCAAAGGTTTCTAAAGCGACCGAAGTCGTCAACTACCCCGCCGTGAACGACGGGGCTTGTAGAGAACACATTTCAAGCCAGGTTGACCAGGGAAAGCGGACACCAACCCGCTACGTTTGCCACAGGTCGTTAAGACCCACTCCGGTGTGCTACCTCAGCACCGGACACTAGAAAGCTGGGATCACGCTGGCGAAAGGT
>Ga0307936_1000147_pt1 | contig 39135 bp, 35 predicted proteins | sample OrgLakmetagenom1_FD_201839 | JGI IMG/M metagenome (GOLD analysis project Ga0307936, IMG submission 201839) | Saline water microbial communities from Organic Lake, Antarctica - #1 | ecosystem: Environmental > Aquatic > Non-marine Saline and Alkaline > Saline | place: Antarctica: Organic Lake... | reverse complement strand
GGTGTGACACAGCCCCGTGGCCTTGATCTCCACCAGAACCTCGCCCGCCCTCGGGCCGTCCAGCTCCACATCCATGACCTCGAGCGGTTTCCCGGCCTCCACCGCGACGGCAGCACGTGTGCGCATGCAACTTCCTTTTCACTTCCAACGTCCGCTTGCACAATTCGCTACTCTTCGAATTGCACGGCTTGAGGTTCACTATGCGTGCCGTCTGTCGGTCCGGACAATTACTACATTGGTGGGTATTGGGTTCGGCGTCCGGCGCGCGCATGGTCATCGGGACGATCAAGACAGGTCACGAGATAGCGAAAGCGGGACATATGCAACGTTCGAAAACACTGGGATACGCCCTCGGCTTGGCGCTATTGGCGGTTCCGCTGCAGGCAGCCGATTTTTCCGATCCGACATGGCCGTGCATCCAGCGCAAGGTAGATGAGTTGTCGCTCGGGCTGATGTGGACGCACCCCGTGCCCGAAGAGACCGCCTCGGACGCCGACACACGCCGCGAGGTCAACAGGCTGGCTGCCAAGCTGGCGCTGCGTCGGCTGGAGGTCGAGGAACTTCGCCCCGAGATAGAGAGCTTCGCCGCCCGGCATGACGGATCGCCCGACGCGCTTGGCCGTGTGTTCGCGCGCGTGTTCAAAACGTTATCCACACGGCGCACCAGGGTCATATCGGGTATCGAGAATTTCTCGCTGAACCAGATCGACCTCAGCCAACGGATCGAGGCCGCGCAGACCGAGATGGTCATGGAGATGGACTCCGACGCGCCAGACCAAGAGCGCATCGGTGCGCTCGAGGAGCAGCTCGAGTGGGATCAGCTTATCTACTCGGACCGGCAGAGCACGATTACCTATCTGTGCGAAACTCCCACGCTGATCGAACAACGGCTCTATTCCCTGTCGCAGATCTTACGCCAGCAGATCACCGAATCGGGCTGAGCGTCGGGTTGAGCCGCCTTACTCCCATTCCATCTCGGTGAAGGCCACCGTGACGTTGCGCGGGTTGTATACGTCGAAAAGCGCCCAATCCGCCGCCGCGCCCCGTGCCACGCTGCCTAATGCATCAGATAGCCGCGCACCCGCGTCGAGCGCGTCGCGCGTGTCACGTTCCAGCATGTCCAGATAGCGCATGAGCGGTTCCGCACCCTCGGGCCATGGAAGCGTTGAGGCGCCATGGCCGGGAACCACGCTCGCGAAATCCATGCCTTGCAGATCCGCCAGCACCGCGCGCCAGCCGCGCAGACTGCCATCTAGAGCCGGCACGTGGCGGTCGAATACGAGATCGCCTGCAAACAGTGTTCGCGTCTGGCGGTCCACCACCGTCAGGTCATTTCCGGTATGCGCTACCGGCCATGCGCGCAACGCCAGCACCCGCCCTCCAAGGTCGATCTCGGCCCGCTCGGTGACAGCATCGGTCAGACGTGGCACAGCGACATCCACGAAGGCTGCACCATCGATGGCCGCACGCAGGCTTTCAAGGTAATCGGACTGACGATCTGCCAACGCACGCGGCAGGCCCGCATGCCCCCAGATCCGCGCACCGGCGCGAGCGAACACGCCCGTGCCGAAGACATGATCGGGGTGCATATGCGTCAGGATCACATGTCGCACCGGCAGATCGGTGCGCGCCCGGATCGCCCGCCAGAGCGCCTCGCCGATCCACGGTGCCGTGCCGGTATCTATCACCGCCACACCCGCATCGCCGATCACGAAGCCCAGGTTGCTGATATCGCCGCGATTCTCCGCATCAGGCTCGGCGATCTGGCCCTCATGCGCGAAGACGCCGGACGCGACCTCGACCATCTCCAGCGCCGCCGCAACCGGCTGGCAGACCGGAGGGGACGCGACCAGATGGTCCGGGATGGCCTTTGCGTCCGGCGGAGCGTCGCGCAATGCGGCGCGGCAGGCATCCTCGGTCGGGTGCTCGTATCCCGGCAGCAACCGGTCGCGGCACGTCTCGGGCGATGCCGCAAGGCAAAGTGTGAGAATTGCTTCGAACATGGCCTGTTTCCCCGGCGGATAGTCGTCGCAGAATCCGCCTACACGCAGGCATGATCCACACCAACCATGGTCGCACTGCGCAGCCCCGCCTTTCCGTGCTATGGTGCGGCAATTCCATGGGAGGAGGAAAGACACCATGGCCGGAAAACTCTGGACCGTCACCGCGCTTGTCGGCGCACTGGCGCTGCCCGCCATCGCGGACGACACAGTCAGGAACCCGCTGACCGACGGCGAGACTTGGGACATATTGCGCGAGAATGTGGTGGGTGACGCGCAGGTCGCCGATGGCAGCACCCTGTTCACGGTCGATGCCCCTTACCGCGCCAATGACGCAGCAACGGTTCCGGTGCGGATCAGGCAGACCGATCCCGACGCCTTCATCCGCGCGGCGACCGTGGTGATCGACGAGAACCCCGCGCCGGTCGCCGCCGAATTGACCTTTTCCCAGGCTATGGCCCCGCTCGATTTCGAGATGCGGGTGCGGGTGGAACGGTATTCCAATGTCCGAGTGATTGCCGGGACCGACGACGGGCTGTCCATGACGGGGCGGTTCGTGAAGGCCTCTGGCGGGTGCGCGGCCCCGGCCAGCCGCGACCCCGAGGTGGCGCTGGCCTCGATGGGCGAGATGAAGATGCGGCTCTTTCAAAACGACGCCCGAATGTCCACGCCCCGCCGAGAGGCGCAGATCATGATCCGCCACCCGAACTACTCGGGTTTGCAACGCGATCAGGTCACGCAGTTGTTCATATCGGCGCATTTCATCGACCACATGACGGTTTGGCAGGGCGAGGATCTGCTTTTCACGCTGGATGGCGGCATCTCGATCTCGGAAAATCCGGTCTTCCGATTTTCCTACACCGATAACGGGGCCACTGCATTTCGGGTGATGGCCACAGACACGGACGGAAACACGTTCGAGCGTGTTCTGCCAAAGGCAGCGGATAGCTGAGCTGATCTACGGACCTGTTGCGCGCCGGGTCAGAGCCGGCTCAGAAGCAGATGATCTCTGCCTCGGCCTGGGCCCGGCGCAGATCGGCAACGTAGTCCTGCGCCTCTGGCGCGCCCTGGAAATAACTCATGCGCTGTCCAGAGGCACGGCGCATCGATAAAACCGTCTCGGCTTGCAGATATTTCTCGTACGGCAAGATCGCCGCGATCTCGTCGATGGAACAGGAACAGCGCCGCAGCACGTCAGCGCCCTGCCCGTTCGTCGCCATGCAGGCAAAGACGTAATCGGCCCGCACCTCGGTCGGATAGTCGTTGAATTGCTCGGCCACATCCTGGGCGACGACCATGCCGGCGGCCCCTGCCAGAGCGGCCGCCAAGGTCCATTTTCCAATCATTGCACTGGCTCCATTCCTTCGAATGTCATGCTGGATCTGTAGATCAGACCATCGCCATCCGGCGCCGGGGCTTCGGCAACCAGTGACACATACCAGCCGGGCACGGAATGGGACATGGTCACACTCAGTTCCAGCGCGCCAAAGCCCATCATCCGGTCCGCATTGGGGTCGCCCTCGAACGGGTTCAGCCGAATAGTCTGGATCTCGATCTCTGCGCCGTCCACGGTCGCCGTACCCGCCTCGACCTCGGTCGGCTGGATCAACGACTCCTTGACGCGGTTGCGGATGTAGAACTGGCTGCCGCCAGCGGTTTCGGCCATGTCCCGCACGACCGATTCGTAGAACACCATGATCATCGGGTTCCCGACACTCGCCGGGAACGACCCCATGGCGCGATGCTTGCCGTCCCGACGGAATCCGAGCTGCGCCATTTCCATGTCCGCCTGCTCGATCCTCAGCGAGATCTCGCCGGTGTCGCGCATCGCCGCCTCGGGCTTGAGCGTGTTGGTCACCTCGCGGCGATAGATCAGGGCCCGGTCGCGATCCACGCCGTCGAGCGTGCCATCGCGAAAGAGCAGATCATAGGTCGCCTCGCCATCTGCTGATGCTGCAAGGCCCGGACCCGCCGCGATCATAAGGGCCAGACCCCAGGCCAAAACTGCGCGTTTCATCATTCGAGATCCTCCTGAAAGCGCAGCCTATGCGATCTGCACGCCCTGTCATAACCCGACTTTTGTCGGTACGCGGATGCGGTGTCAGCCACCCTGTCCGCCTCCCCGATGCCTCTGTATGGCCCAGTCGATGAGGGGGCGCAGCCGCGACAGCTTCACCGGCTTGGAGATCACCGAAACATCCTCGCGCGCGGCCATGCGGCGCAGCAATTCGGACCGGTCGGCGGTGATCAGGATCGCCGGCAGGTGATGGCCCGTGCCGTCGCGCAATGCGGCCACCGCCGCAAGGCCGGTATCGTCCCCGTCGAGGTGATAATCGGCCAGCACGATATCCGGCACCACGCCGGTCTCGTCAAGGGTCCAGCACGCCTCGGGCGTCGAGGGCACGCCCAGCACCCGCGCGCCCCAGCGTTCCAGCCGCTGCCGCGTGGCAAAAAGCACCTCGGCGTCGTTTTCGATGACCAGAACGGTGTGGTCGAAGGCGGTATCGGCCTTGCCCTGAACCCGCGTCGCGGGATCGGCCCGCGCGGTGCCGTTGCCCGCGCGCTCCAGCTCGATACTGAAAACCGAGCCACGGCCCGGTGCCGAGCGCAGGCTGAGCGCGTGCCCGAGGTGGCGACAGGTGCGATCCACCACCGAAAGACCCAAGCCCATGCCGGTGCCGAACACGGCATTCTCTGCGCGGGCAAATTCCTCGAAAATGCGTTTCTGGTCGACATGATCGATACCTATGCCGGTATCGCGGACCTCCAGCACCACCTTTGATCCACGGCGCCGCGCGCCCAGCAGAACGCGCCCGCCCGCCTCGGTGTACTGGATCGCGTTCACCACGAGGTTCTGGACGGAGCGATGAAGATAGACCGGATCGGATCGCACCACGACGCGACAGGGCACCACGTCGAGCCGCACCTCGCGAAATTCCGACAACGGCAGCTGGTCGGCAAACACCCCTTCCATCAGCGCCCCGAGATCGACCTCGGTGGGTGTCACCGCATCCGGATCCGAACTGGACAGCCGCGAGATGTCCAGCAGCGCATGCAGGAGCTGCTCGGTGGAGGTAAAGGCGCGGTGCAGCCGGTCGACCATCGGCAAGAGATGCGAGCCCTGCGCGGCCTCCTGCAGCGTCGAGATCAAAAGCTTGGCGGCATTGATCGGTTGCAAGAGGTCATGGCTCGCCGCCGCCAGAAATCGGGTCTTCGAGGACACCGCCGCCTCGGCGCGCTCCTTGGCAAGGCGCAGCTCTTCCTCGACGCGGGCCTTCTCCTCGAACTGCTCGGTCAGCCGCTCGTTGGCGCGCGTCAGCTCGGCGGTACGTTCCAGCACCCGGTTTTCGAGCAATTCGGTCGCCCGGCTTTCCAGCGTGACATCCTTCACCTCAACAAGGAACCCGCCATCGGGCAGGCCGTTGACCTGCACGTCGAGCATCCGCCCCCGGCCATGCCGCACCCGTCGCAGCCAGCCGCCCTGCGTCAATTGCTGCTGCCAGTTGGCGATCTCCAGAAACGCGTCATCGCGCACCAGACCGTGCGCCTGCATGAAGGCCAGCAACCGCTCCAGCGTGGTGCCGGGCTGCAATTCGGCAAGCGGCACCCCGAGAAGCTGCCGGAACTGCCGATTCTGCATCATCACCGTGCCTTGGGGCGAAAACGTGCAGACGCCCGATGTCATGGTCTCGAACACCGCCTGCAGGTAATCGGCCTGCTGGTCGATGAGGGTCTTCTTTTCCGAACGGTTCTGCCGCACGATCGGCGTGACCTCGGTCAGCAGCAGCACGACATTGTCGGGCGAGGTGCGCTGCAGACCGAGCTGGTACCAGATATCGCCCGCAAGCTCGATCATCAGCGACATGGCCATCGCGCCATCCGGCGTTTTCTTCAGTTGAGAGGCAGGGTGATGGATCTTGTGATCCGTCGACACCAGGTGACGGCTGCGCACCATCAGATCGAAGTACCCGTCAAGCGTGAGCCCCGCGACGATCTCGCCCGCGATATCGGGCAAGACGGTGCGGAAAAGCTGGTTGCACACATTCAGATGGCCATCGGTAAACAGCGCGAAGCCCTCCTGCATCACCGACAGCGCATCATGCAGGTTGCGCTGCGTGCGCGCGCGGTCGCCGCGCACGGTCTCGAGCTCGGTCGCGACCTCCTCCAGATCACGTGTCTTGGCGGCGACCTGGGCCTGCAACTCTATGGCCGACTGAAAGGCGCCGTAGGCCGAGAGGTTCATCTCGTCCCGCCGGTCGGCGCGGCGCATCAGGGCGGCGATAATACGCTCTTGTCGCGCGATCCGGACATCTGTCGGCTCGTCGGGGTCGATCAGGTTCATCACGCCTTCCCATCCTCAGGACCAAAAAAGGCGACCCCCACGAAGGTCTGGTTCATGTGGACGCCGCGATGCTGCTCGCCGTACGTGTTGAACCCCAGCACCCGGGCCTCGCGAAAGATCTCCGACACGGGGCGGCAAAGCTGTTTCTGCTCGACCTCCAGCCGGCGCAGTACGCAATCGAAACCGAGGATGAAATCGGGCCGTTCGCCCGCGGCGCTTTCGCGCGCCAGGCCCGTGCGCAGGCTGTCGATCATCTCCTCACCGCATCCCAGCGTCATGATCACCCCGTCATCGATCGCCGCCATGAACGACAGCGCGTCATCTTCGGTCGCATCGGCGACGGCGCGCACGAAATAGTTGCCCTCGTGATGCACGAGGATGGGGTTTTCGGCAAAGACCTCTGGCGACAACGCCTCGCGCGCGCACCCCACGAGGCGCGCGTATTCCTGCGCGGCGGGGGCGCCGTTGATCTCGAAGACCAGCCGCTCCTCGGGATCGGCCCGGGTGATGATCAACTGCTGCCCGGTCGGCTGAAAGTGGTCGAAACTGAACCCCTGCACGTCGAGCGACGTCTCGATCATCAAAAGGACCGCGGCATCGGTATGAAACCGCCCGTCCTGCAGCACGAAGGTCTCGGCGAAATCCAGCCCGTCACCGGCCGACCCGCCAAATACCGGAATGTCGGGCAGCACCGTCGCCAGCGTCGAGACCAGCAGATCCTCCTGTTTCGACAGCCCATCGGTGAACAGAAGCGCCAACCGGTTCCACCCGGCGCATGGCCGGAACCCGGCTTGCGTCTCTTCCACGGCTGTCGCGATGGCGGAAAACGAGAACGGGCGCAGCCCCTCTATTAGCACCGAGGCACAGCGAAACCGGCTTTTCGGAAAGGCCATGAGCAAAAGCGCATCCGAGGTATACCCGTCTTGGGTGATCTGCCCAGCCGAGGTGCAGCCAAAGACCGGCACATCGCCAAGCTGCGCGCCGAGCGCGCGCGCGACGTCATCCAGCACCAGCGTGTTGGGCACAAAGACCAGAACGAAGGCCGTGCCGGCCGGATCGACAGCAGATGCCACATCCGCCACCGCGACGCCGGCCTCGACAGCGCATGACTGCGCCACGCTTACATGGCGCGGCGCTGTCATACCGTCGCGCATGGCCTCAACCGCTCAGGAACGCGCGCGCCTCGGGATCGCCGGCATCACTGGCCATCACGTTCTTGACCAGCACCGCAGCCTGCGTGCGGTTCTTGACCCCCAGACGCCCCATCAACCCGGTGATATGCGCCTTGACGGTCGCCTCGGCCAGCGACAGCTCGTAGGCGATCTGCTTGTTGGCCTTGCCCGCACAGATCAGCGCCATGATCTTTTTTTGCTGCGGGGTCAGCGCGGCCATAGTGGGATGCTCGTCACCGCGGCGCTCCGCCGCACAGGGCGTGTACTCGGCATAAGCCCTTGGCAGATATTTCTTGCCGCCGCTCACCCTGGCGATCACGTGCCTCAATTCCTGCGTCGAGGTCTCCTTGGGCAGAAATCCGGCCGCCCCCTCTTCCATCAGCTTGCGCACCAGCTCGTGCGAGGTCAGCGCCGAGATGACAAGGATCGGCACGCCGGCCAGCTTGTCGCGCATGGCGATGAACCCCGAGATACCCGATACGTCCGGCAGCTTGAGATCGAATATCACCATGGATGGCGAGAATCCGTCCTCCAGCCGCGCCAGCGCCTCGGTCAGGCTTGCGGATTGCTGGACGACACATCCCGGGAACACGACCGAGATCGCCGCAGCGAGCGCATCGCAGTAAAGCGGATGATCGTCGACGATCAACACCGATGCGACCTGCTGTCTCGGACGTAAGTCCACTCTGCAATTCATGATTATTCCTCCACAGTCTACTGCGTCTGCCATCTTTTGCAAGGGTCACGGTCAAATTCCGGGCGTGCCGCCTGTCTCTTGGGCGCGCGAACAAGACAAAGCCTGCGCGCCGTGGCGTTCGATGGGAAAGCAGCCGCGTGGCTGCCACGACAACTCCTACGCGGAGTGAAAGATTCGGGGGCATTGCTCAATCAGGGCGGTTGGCACAGGTCAGACACTGCCAACCGGTACAGAAAAATTGCTCCGGCAGATCTTGGTGAACGGTTTCTTGCCCACGGCTGGGATTTGCGTGCCGACGAGGGGGCCACGGTAAAATTTGGTGAACTCGTCCACCTCCGTTTGACTAGGGTCTGTTGACGTTTGGGGATTCCCAAATCTGGTGCTGACTGAATTCATGGATACCAAATGGGAGGTAATCTTGATCCGCATGACGTTGACCGAGACGCAATGGGCAATCATTGCCCCACACTGCCTTGGCCGGGACTGTGATCCCGGTCGCACCGGCGCTGACGATCGGCTGTTCGTCGAGGCGGTGCTCTGGATCGCGCGTACCGGCTGTCCATGGCGCGACCTTCCGTCGGAGCTCGGCAAGTGGAACTCTGTGTTCAAGCGCGTCCGCAGGTGGGTGAAAGCCGACGCATTCTACCGTATGTTCAGAGCCTTGGTAGAAGATGCGGATTTCGAATACGCCATGATCGACGGCAGTAGCGTCAAGGTTCATCGCCACGGACAGGGCGCAAAAGGGGGGCTCAAGATAGGCCATCGGGCGCTCTCGCGGCGGCGTGACGACCAGGATCATGGCGCTGGCCAACGCGCTCGGCAACCTGACCGACTTTCGCCTGCTGCCCGGGCAGGCTCAAGGAATACAGGGGAATCGCCATGCGGTGTTACAAGACAGACAAAAGCTACAGCGCTTTCATCACCATCGCCATCGCCGCAACCGTCATTCGGCTGAGGTGAACGTCAACAGAGCCTAGGCGGATTTCGGATACCCGCATGTCGATCTTGATGGTGCGCCATCCTGGGCCACGGTGCGCGATGGTGCGCGATACAGTTAGGTAAGCGCGTGCCTGACGGGGAGCGACGGAATGACATCGCATCACGGCAATCTTCTGTCTCGGCTCGGCGCGTTCTGGCGCATACTCAACACGTGCGGCGTGCTCGTGCTCGCGCTGCTCCTGGGTGGCTTGGGGCTTTCGGCGCAGGAGCGGCAGGCAACCGCGCCCGCGCCCGCGATGGTGCTGGAGTTTGACGGGGCGGTCAGCCCGGCCTCGGCGGATTACATCACGCGCCCTGTCGGATGCGGCCGAGCGGGACCTGCCGATTGTCGTTCTGCGAATGAACACGCCCGGGGGCCTCGATGCGCAAGATCATCAGCGCGATCCTTGCATCGCCGGTGCCGGTGGCAAGCTATGTCAGCCCGTTCGGCGCGCGCCGCCAGTGCCGGCACTTCTATCATGTATGCCAGTCACGTGGCCGCAATGGCCCCGGCGACGAATCTTGGCGCGGCCACGCCGGTTTCGCTTGCCGGCGCGGGGGATGGTGATGGCGGCCCGACGCCCGTGCAATGCACACCGGCGAGACGCCGCAGACCGGCGCATCCGGCGACGAGGGTATCGAGGACGGCGATGCCGGGACCGAAGAGGAGGCCGATGCGTCCTCTGCGCCCGGTTCCGCGTCCGAGGCCAAGGCGATCAACGACGCGGTGGCCTTTATCCGCGGGCTGGCCGAGCTGCGCGACCGCAATGCCGACTGGGCCGAACGCGCCGCCCAGAGCCCGAGCGCCCGAGAGGCTGCCGAGCGGGGCGTGATCGATTTCGTGGCCACCAGTGTCGAGGATCTGCTCGCGCAGGCCGATGGCATGGTGGTCGAGATGTCGGACGGCACCGAGCGGACGCTGGCCACCGAGGGTCTGTCGATCGAGCATGTCGAGCCGGACTGGCGCACCGCATTGCTGGCGACCATCACCAACCCCAATGTCGCTTTGATCCTGATGCTTGTGGGGGTCTGCGGGCTGATCTTCGAGTTTCTCAATCCCGGCGCGCTGGTGCCCGGCACCATCGGCGGCATCAGCCTGATCATGGGGCTTTATTCGCTGGCGCTGCTGCCGTTCGACTGGGCCGGGATCGGTCTGATCCTGCTGGGGCTGGCGCTTATCGTCGCCGAGGCCTTTGCGCCCTCCTTCGGGATCCTGGCATCGGGGGCACCGTGGCGCTGGTGATCGGCGCCGTGATTCTCGTGGACACGGATGCCGAGGCGTTTGCGATCTCCGAGCCGCTGATCGCGGCAACGGCGGTCGTCGGTGCCGTGGTGACCTATCTCATCGTCTATCTGACGCGCGGCTCATTCCGTGCTCGGGTCGTGAGCGGGCAAGAGAAACTGGTCGATGCCAAGGCCAGGGTGATCGACTGGCATGACGGCGATGGCGATGTCTGGCTGCATGGCGAACGGTGGAAAGCCGAGGAGCCACGCGACCTGGGGCCTGACGATCAGGTGCGGGTGCGCGAAGTGACCGGGCTCGTGGTGAGGGTGGACCCGCTGCCGAAGAACGATTGACACGCCACCCCCACGCAGAAAAATGGAGAGCATCATGACCATACTGGCAGATTTCGGCTTCTATGCCGTCCTCGCGATCTTCCTGATCGCGTTCCTCGCATCGGCCATCAGGATCCTGCGCGAATACGAGCGTGCGATGATCTTCACGCTTGGTCGTTATACCGGCACCAAGGGGCCGGGCCTGATTCTGCTGATCCCGGTCATCCAGAAGATGGTGCGGGTGGACATGCGCACCATCGTGCTGGACGTGCCCAAGCAGGACGTGATTTCCAAGGTCAACGTGTCGGTCAATGTCTCGGCGGCGCTCTATTTCCGGGTGATCGACGCCGAGCGGTCCACGATCCAGGTCGAGAGCTTCATGGACGCCACCAGCGAGCTTGCGCAGACCACCTTGCGCGCGGTGCTGGGCAAGCACGAGCTCGACGAGATGCTGGCCGATCGCGACAAGCTCAATGACGACATCCAGAAGACCCTCGACAGCCAGACAGAGGCTTGGGGGATCAAGGTCGCGAATGTCGAGATCAAGCATATCGACATCGCCGAATCGATGATCCGCGCCATCGCGCGGCAGGCCGAGGGCGAGCGCGAGCGCCGCGCCAAGGTCATCAACGCCGAGGGCGAGCAGCAGGCGGCGCAGAAGCTTCTGGAAGCGGCCGAGATCATGGCCAAGGAACCCGGTGCCATGCAGCTGCGCTATCTCAGCCCGCTCAACTTCATCGCCGGTGACAAGAGCTCGACCATCGTCTTTCCATTTCCCATGGACCCGGCAAGCATGGTCCCCGGCATGAAAAAGGACGGTTGACCCCTCTCATGGCCTCTGGCTTCCGGTCGTCCGGGACACCCCGTTTCCCGGACGGGACAGACGGGGTGTCGCCCCGCGCGGCATCTGTGGCAAAGGACGAAACCCTGCGCGGAAGCGGCATGACATCTGCGGCAGGTGTCCAAACATGTCGTTGGATCGAAACGAGGCCGATTTTGGCTCTGGCTCTCCCGGCAAGACACTGTCACCTTGGCCCCTGCGGTCACAGTCACGCTGCGGCGTCATCCTCGGGATGATGTCCTTTCCCTCACTCCCTTGGACCCTGGCCCCATGAGCACCCCCCAGATCCTGATCTTTTCGATAATCGCGGCGATGCTGCTGCTGTTTCTCTGGGGGCGGTTGCGGCATGACTTCGTCGCGCTGGCCGCGCTGATGGCCTGCGTGATCGCCGGGCTTGTGCCCGCGGATCAGGCCTTTGCCGGGTTTGGTCACCCGGCGGTGATCACCGTGGCCTGCGTGCTCATCCTCAGCCGCGGATTGCAGGATACCGGCGCGGTGGACTGGCTCGCCCGGCGGGTGATCCCGCGCGAGGCGGGGCGCCTGATCAGCATGGCGACGCTGCTGGGGGTGGGCGCGGCGCTGTCCGGCTTCATGAACAATGTGGGCGCGATGGCGCTGTTGATGCCGGTCGCCATAAAGATGTCGCACCGGCTGGACCTGACGCCGGGACAGGTGCTGATGCCGCTCGCCTTCGGCACCATCCTCGGCGGCATGACAACGCTGATCGGCACGCCGCCGAACCTGATCGTGTCGAGCTTTCGCGACGATGCGGGCTTCGGGCATTTCGGCATGTTCGACTTTGCTCCGGTCGGCGTGGCGGTCGCGCTGGTCGGGGTGGTGTTCATCGCCCTTCTCGGCTGGCGGCTTGTGCCGGCGCGCGAGGGATCGGGCGGGGACAGCTTCGATCCGGGCGCATACCTGACCGAGGTGCGGGTGCCCGCCGACAGCAAGGCCGTGGGCCTGACGCTGCGCGGCTTCGAGGCGGAACTGCGCGACAGCCATGCGCAGGTCGTCGCGCTTGTGCGCAACGATGTGCGGATGATGGCCCCGCATGGCGGACGCCGCCTGAAGGAAAACGATGTCCTCGTGCTGGAGGCCGAGATCGAGGCCCTGACCGAGGCGCTGGCGGTCTTCGGGATCAGGCTGGAGGAACGGCGCGACGCCGATGACGACACGCCCGACACCGACAGCGCCGACACGCCCGCCGACGGCAAGACGCGGTCGGGCTCCACCGCGCTCGAAAAACTTGGCGGCGGTCGGCAGGACGACGGCAAGGAAGATGCCGACAGCCGCCCGCGCAAGGACGACGACATTGTGCTGCGCGAACTGGCGGTGCTGCCGGGATCGACCATCGGCGGCCAGTCCGCCAGCGATCTGCACCTGCGGACCCGCTACGGGCTGAACCTGCTGGCGGTGGCGCGCGAAGGCCGGCCGCCGCAGGCCCGGCTGCGGCAACTCAAGCTGCGATCGGGCGATCTTCTGCTGATGCACGGCCCGTCCGAGGCGCTGTTCGAGTTCGTCAACGAAACCGGCTGCGTCCCCCTGGGCGAGCGCGCCTTGCGGATGCCCGATCCGCGGCTGGCCATCTTTTCGGTGCTGATCCTGCTGGGCGCGATCGGGCTGGTGACCTCGGGGCTGTTGCCGGCGGCGGCGGCCTTCACCCTTGGTGTGGTCGCGACGATGGCGGCGCGCACCGTGCCGATGCGCCAGATCTATTCCAGCATCGACTGGCCTGTGATCGTGCTGTTGGCGGCGCTGATGCCGATCGCGGGGGCGATGCAGAGCACCGAGGCGGCGGATTTGATGGCGCATTTCCTTGTCGCGACGATCGCCCAGGGCCATGCCGTCGCGGCCCTCACCGTGATCATGGTCACCACCATGATCCTGTCGAGCGTCATGAACAACGCGGCCACCGCAGCCGTCCTCTGCCCGATCGCGATCGGCATCGCGGCCGACCTGAACGTCAACCCCGACAGCTTCCTGATGGCGGTGGCGATCGGTGCCTCCTGCGCGTTCCTGACGCCGATCGGCCACCAGAACGCCACCCTGATCCTTGGCCCCGGCGGCTTCCGGTTCGGCGATTACTGGAAACTGGGCCTGCCGCTCGAGGCGCTGGTGGTTGCCGTCAGCATCCCGGTTCTGCTGATCGTCTGGCCGCTCTGAAATGGTGCCATGCATCGGCCATTCCAGTCGCGGAAAGCGTGGATGTGACGCCGACGAACGCCGTCATGGCCTTCGCGGCTGGCTGGGCGCCGCGCGGGGCCTGTTCGCCCCTCACCGCTACGACGCTGTTGGTCAACTCCTTGGCAGGCATCAGCGCGCCGCGCGCCGGATGGGCAGAAACGCCGTCTAAAGGCTGGTCTGCGGTGTGATTGACGCCTTCGCGGTTTGACAGTGCCAAGCTGCAATGCGGCGTGATGATGTGGCGCCGCTGTGCGACTGTCTTGCGGGCGTTGTGGAGACACGCAGCCGTCCAGTCGAGGGTGGATCATCGCGAGACGTATAACGCTGCGGACCTCGCCGCGTGTTCGTTTGATGAAGGAGATCCATCGTAAATTCGATAACACACGCCCCTCACTGTTCTTGTCTGGCTCGCCAACCCGGCATTGGCGATAGTGCCCCGGGAAGTGGTTTAGGAACCCGAGGTTTCAGCCGAGACGAGAGCACATGGCGCATCAGGGGTTTCTGCCCTGACGTCCGGGGCCTCGCCGCCACCAAACGGATCGTGCAGCTGCAGCGAACAGCAGGTACGTCCCGCAAAGCGTGAATTGACCTTGTTTCAAACGCTGCGCGACACGCGAATGGTCGCAAAGCGAAAGCTGCACGGCGGCGACGGTTGACCTGATGTGTGGCCGGTATGGGCCGAAAGCACCGGGCAGCTCGTCAGATCTACCGATGGCCGACCCATCCGCGATCATCGGTGAAGGCGCGCGCGTCGGAGATTTCTGTGGGGCCGTAGCCGTCTGGCAAACTGTCCAGACGCTCGAGCGGCCGAAAGGATGCCGCGAGGAGGATATTGGCTCGGCCCCGCGCGTTCACCTGGCCCTGAACGGCCTCGACGTTCGGATAAAGCTCGCGCAGGATCGCATGGACGCCGCGCGCGAGGCGGCCATCGGGGGCATCCAGAAGGTTCACATAGACCGGGCCATCGACGATCTCGCGCAGACGGACGAAGGTCTCGCGCGTGACCAGATGCGCCGGGACCGAACCGGAGGAGAACGCATCCATCACGGCGGCGTCAAACCGTTGCTCCGTTTCGTTCAGGTAGACCCGCCCGTCGGCATGAACGATGCCGAGCCGGCCGTCGGCGCGGTCATCTTCGGATGCGTCATAGCCGGTCTGCGCGATCATTTCCGCGGCGCCCGGCATGTGCACGCGCACCACCTTCGTCACCAGTGGGTCGATCTCGACGGCCACCGCCTGTGCCTTGGGCCGCGAGGCAAGCAGCTTTGTCGGCAGCGTGTACCCGCCGCCGCCGACGAACAGAACCGAGGCCTCCGGCCCCAGATCGCGATCCATGCGCGCCCAGAGCCACTCGGTATAGCTCAGGACAAGCTCGACCGTGCCACCTTCGGCCTCTGCCGGCGTGACCCGCTCGGCGGCTTGCACCGTGCCGTCCGAGACAAGGCGCACCTCCGGCCCCCGCTGGACGACATGCAAGCAGGACAGACCGGATTCGTACTGGCAGGCCGGGGATCCGGCGAAGCCTGCAAAGCCAACAAAACCCGCGGCGGCGATGATCACGCCGGGGTTTCCCCGATCGCCACCGCGTATCAGGGGCAGGCAGAGCAGCGCCACGGCCCCGCAGGCTGCGAAGGTCGCCGTCGAGCCGATCAGGGGCAAGGTCACGAACCCGGCGAGGATGGCCCCGAAGATCGCCCCGACCGAGCCCGCGGCCAGCACGAACCCCAGCGACGACCCCTCGCGGCCGGGTCGCGCCTCGATTGCGAGTTTCGCAAGCAGGGGCGACGGCAGGGTCACACAGACGGACGCCGGAAAGAACACGAGGACCACGCTGAATATCATGCCACCCGTGCCGCGCGCGCCCCAGGCATGCACGAGGCCCAGCAGCGTCGGCGACACGGCCATCAGGACCGCCGTCGCGACAAGCGCGCTGCGCACGTTGCGCAAGGCGACGGCGCGCGGCCGTTCTGCCACGATCCCGCCAAGGGCGCTGCCCAGGGAAAACCCGCCCAGAACCGTCGCGATCACGGTCGTCCAGGTCAGCAACGAGGTGCCGAAAAAGGGCGCGAGCACACGGCCCGCGGCGATCTCGTAGGTCAGCCCCACGGCCGACAGCACGAGGATGAGGGTGATGGTGACTGAAAAGCGGATGGCAGTCTCCTTGTGGTTTTCAGCGGCAGCTGAGCGGTACTGCCCCAAATGAACCCATGAAATAGCGGGCATTTCCCGGAAATCATACCTTCCGCGAACAGAGGGACCGACAGGCTTTTTGCCGGCGTGCAGACGGGCATAGCACCAACCTGCAGGCGCTCGTCATGAAGGAGGAGGCCGTAGGGGGCAGGTCACGAGGAATAGAGGAAACGGTGTGTCCCCTCCTGGCAACCTCTCCGCGATCTGTGAGTTCATCTGGCGTCAGATATCGCGCGCGCAGCGAATGGCGGTAAAGCAGGTGGCGGTGGCTGCATCTTGCAGGCAGGCTAAAGGTCCGGTACGGGCCGTTGTTCCCGGTCACAGTAAAATCTTTCTTGAATCAACCTTGGCGTGCATCCTGATGATGTTGAGAAAGTCTGATGGGAGCGCGCCATGATCTGCAGACCATTTCTTCTCTTGCTCTGCATCGGATTTCCGGTCGCGACCGCACCCAATGTCGATGCCAGCCGCGATACCCCGCTTCATGGCCATAGCGAAGCGGATCAGGAGGTCTTCAACCGGGCAGCGGTCAACGCGGCGGAGTTCCTCGATGCCGAATATGGGGTTAGCTATCCACAGCCTCTGACCGAGTTCCAGCATTCGGTCGAGCAGTCGACCTACCTCGAATGGGTCAACAGCAGGTATTACGAAGATGGAACCGCGCAGGCCTGCCAGAACTGCCACATGAAAAGAGGCTTCCGAAGCGCGGACGGCAGCATTGCGTATTCCGGAGGATCCGCCCACCCATTCCGACAACATCCGCCCACTCATTCCGGGGTATTCGCCCACCTGTGACGCGTTGCCGTGAGGCAGCGTGTTTTGGGTATCAGGTTTGAGGGGTTTCGTCATCCATTTTGGCGACCGTCTTGCGCATGGACTGCCCTTCGAGCTGGAGGCGGTAAGGCCATGCTTCCGGCACAACTCCGCCATCGGCAAAACGCCTCCTGCTCTTTGATCATCCCGATAATCTGCGCTTCGGTGAAACGGCTTTTTTCATCTCGTCTGCTCCTTCAGGTTGGGCAGACTCTACATCAGACTGAGGGAACTTCCGGGGGGGCAGGTCATTTGCCAGATCGACCCCGATCATCATATCCTTCATCTCGCCGTCCTCCTCGTTGTTGGCTGTTAACACCACGACCTTGGTACGTTGCGATGAGGCCGCACTGCGCGCCACGGCAGTCTTGCCGGACTTGATCGCGACGATGCCCTTGCCCGCAGCCCGCGCCGCGTCGGCCAGTGCCGCGAACTCTGCGGTGTCGCCGAAGCCTTCGATGTAAAGCCCAAGGGCCGTCACACGCTCATCCGCCAACAGCGCCCGGGCCAGTGTCGTCAGCCCGACCTGAGCGCCATTGCCCAGACAGGTGACTAGGCCACGGGCAGCCCGCGCGCCTGCATTGTCAGGTTGATCGCGATGTTCGACGACTGGCTGAGAAGCGCCACCCGTCGCCCGCCATGCTGATCCGGCCAGAGCAGGGCCCCGTCGAGATAGTTGATCAGCCCGTAGCAATTCGGCCCCAGAATCGGCATCGTGCCGGCTTTCTCGACCAGCCGGTCCTGCAGATCGCCATCGCCGGTCTCGCGCCAGCCGGAGGCAAAGCAGATCGCCCCCCCGGCCCCCATCGCGGCAAGCTCTTCGACGACATCCAGCGTGGCATGGCGGTTCACACCGATGAAGGTGGCGTCGGGCGCGGCGGGGAGATCGGCCAGCGTCGGCACGCAGGGCAACCCGCCGATCTGCGCGCGGACGGGATGCACGGGCCAGACCGGGCCGTCAAAACCCATGCGCCGGCATTGCTCGACGACATTGCCCGCCCAGCCGGAGCCAAGCACCGCGATCGAGCGCGGGCGCAGCAGCCGGGAAAGATCCATCACGCCCCCAGCGGTCTGAGCAAGGCGCGGCTGATGATATGGCGCTGGATCTCGCTGGTGCCTTCCCAGATCCGTTCCAGCCGCGCGTCCCGCCAGATACGCTCCAGCGGCAGGTCCTCCATCAGGCCCATGCCGCCATGGATCTGGATCGCCTCGTCGGCGACCATGGCCAGCATTTCGGTGGATTTGAGCTTGGCCATGGCCATGTCGGCATCGGTGACGCTGCCCTGATCCAGCTTCCAGCCGGCCTCCCATGTCAGAAGCTCGGCGGCGCGCAACTCCATCGCCATATCCGCGAGCTTGAAGCTGATGCCCTGAAACTTGCCGATCTGCTGGCCGAACTGGCGGCGTTCGGCGGCATAGCTTGTGGCATGGCCAAGCGCGCGATCCGCGCGGCCAAGGCATGTGGCGGCGACCTGCAGACGGGTCGCGCCAAGCCACGCGTTGGCGACATCGAACCCCTTGTGCACCTCGCCGAGGACATTTTCGCCCGGAATGCGGCAATTGTCGAAATCCAGCACCGCGTTGGTATAGCCGCGATGGCTGACATTGCGGTAGCCGTCGCGCACCGCAAACCCCGGCGTGCCCTTGTCGACGAAAAAGGCGGTGATCTTTTTCTTCTTGCCGCGCGGCGTGTCCTCTTCGCCGGTGGCCATGAAGACGATGGCAAAGCCCGCGATATCGGCATGGCTGATGAAATGCTTGGTTCCGTTGAGCACCCAGGCGCCGCCATCGAGGCGGGCGCTGGCCTGCATGCCGCGCAAGTCAGAGCCCGCGCCCGGTCGGTCATGGCCAGACAATCCCATGTCTCGCCGCGCATGCAGGGCTCGAGGTATTTCTGTCGCTGCGCCTCGGTGCCGGCCAGCAGGATGTTCGACGGGCGCGCCACGCAGGTCCAGTGCAGCGCGTAATTGGCGCGGCCAAGCTCGCGCTCGTAAAGCAGCCAACTGAGCGTATCAAGACCTGCGCCGCCCACATCCTCGGGCATGTTGGCGGCGTAAAGCCCGGCCTCGATGGCTTTTTGCTGGATCTCGCGGATCAGCTCCATCGGCAGGTGACCGGTGCGTTCCACCAAAGCCTCATGCGGATAGAGCTCGGCCTCGACAAAGGCGCGGGTCGTGTCGACGATCATGCGTTGTTCATCGGTCAGGGCGAAATGCATCAGGATTTCCTTTGTCCGACATGGCGGGCTGTGGCCGCGGGCCGGGGCAGGGCCGCATGCGCGTCGCGGATCGGCATGAGCCGAGCCAGCACATGCGACGCCGCAGGGCAGGTGCGGCCCGCGCCCATGTCCACATGCAGCATCATCTGCTCCAGCGTGGCCACAGGCGCGCCCTCGCGTTCGATGCGGATGAAGACATGCAGCCGTTTTTCATCCGCCTCCAGTACCTGGAGCGAGCCGGTCAGCCGTTCGCCCAAGCGCGCCTCGCCCAAGTGCATGATATGGGTCTCGGCGGTGTAATAGCTGTGCCCGCCCGCCACATAGTCCATGCCGGCCCCGATGAGGCGCAGGAACGCGTCCGAGGTTTCCGAGGCCGCGAACAGGTAGCGGCTTTCGGTCATGTGGCCGTTGTAATCGATCCAGCCCGGCAGGACCTGCAAATTGGCCAGCGTCAAAGGTCCATCGGCACTGTCAGCCGCGGTGACAACCGCGTCGCGTCGGCGCGTGTCATGTTCGTTCAGCACCCGGCCCGCACCCCAGTCACGGTCCTTGAGCGCGCGCAGAAAGCCCACGAGGTTTGAATCGCGGATGCGTTCCAACTCGCGGATGGAATGGTGGCCCGATTGTGCGTCGGATTGTCCGGCGATCAGATCGATCAGTGCATCGTCGAAGTCGGGCACATGCATCAGTTTCGTCCAGGGCTCGGTCAGACAGGGGCCGAACTGTTCCAGAAAATGCCGCATCCCGGCCTCGCCGCCGGCGATGCGGTAGGTCTCGAACAGGCCCATCTGGCCCCATCGCAGGCCAAAGCCCAAGCGGATCGCCTCGTCGATCTCTCCGGTCGTGGCGATCCCGTCCTTGACCAGCCACAGCGCCTCGCGCCAGACGGCTTCGAGGAAGCGGTCGGCGATATGCGCGTCGATCTCCTTGCGGACCTGCAGGGGATACATGCCGATGCCGCGCAGGATGTCGCTGGCGGTCTCGATCAGGTCAGGGTCACTTGCGGGGCTGGGGACAACCTCGACCAGCGGCAGCAGATAGACCGGGTTGAACGGATGCGCGACGAAGATCGCGGCGGGGGTGATCGCCCCGTCCTGCAATTGCGAGGGTTTGTAGCCCGAGGTCGAAGAGCCCAAGGGCGCATCGGGCGCGGTCTTCTGGATCTCGGCATAAACGCGATGTTTCAGATCCAGCCGTTCCGAGACGGATTCCTGAATGTAATCGGCACCCTGCACCGCCTCGGCCATGGTGGCGGCAAAGCTCAGCCTGCCCATGGCGGGCATCGGCATGTCCGACAGCGCGGGCAGCGACGCGCGGGCATTCGCCAGCACCTCGTCGAGCTTGCGCGGGGCCTCCGGGTCAGGATCGAACAGCGCGACATCCCAGCCATTGAGCAGGAACCGTGCGGCCCAGCCTCCGCCGATGACGCCGCCGCCGATGATCGCCGCCCTCATAGCGGGGCCCGCTTGTCCAGTTTCAGCCGGGTGCGGACCTCGCCCGCGCCGATCACCCGCGCGCCCATGTTCTCGACGATGCGCGCGGCGCGCTCGACAAGCTGCGCATTGGTCGCAAGCACGCCTTTGCTGAGATAAAGGTTATCCTCCAGCCCGACGCGGACATTGCCGCCCGCAAGCACCGAGGCCGCCACATAGGGCATCTCGTTGCGCCCGAGGGCGAAGGCCGACCAGTGCCAGCCTTCGGGGATGTTGTTGACCATCGCCAAATAGGTGTTGAGATCATCCGGTGCGCCCCATGGCACGCCCATGCAGAGCTGCACCAGGACAGGCTCGGGGATGATCCCGTCCGCGACAAGCGTCTTGGCAAACCACAGATGGCCGGTGTCAAACGCCTCGATCTCGATCCGGACACCGGCATCGGTCATGCGTGCTGCCATGTCGCGCAGCATGCCGGGGGTGTTGACCATGACGTAATCGGCCTCGGCGAAATTCATCGTGCCGCAATCCAGCGTGCAAAGCTCTGGTCGGCAGTCCACGACATGCTGCACCCGACCGGCGGCCCCCACCATGTCAGAGCTTTGCGACATCTCGTGCATCGCCTCGGTGCCGTCGAACATCAGGTCGCCGCCCATGCCGGCGGTCAGGTTCAGCACGACATCGACCTCTGCGTCGCGGATGCGGTCGGTGACCTCGCGGTAGAGCGCCGGATCGCGCGACGGCGCGCCGGTGTCGGGATCGCGCACATGGCAATGCACCACGGCGGCCCCGGCCTTGGCGGCATCGATGGCGGATTCAGCGATCGCCTCGGGCGAGCGGGGCACATGTGGCGAGCTGTCTTGCGTGCCACCCGAGCCGGTCACGGCGCAGGTGATGAAAATTTCGCGGTTCATGGTCAGGGGCATGGTCAGGTCCTTTTGTTGATGCAAGGCTAGCAGGCTTGCTTGTAGCGGCTTGGCGATTTACGAAAAAATGATGGCAATACACGAAAGCGTCTTCGCCCCCTCAAATGAGCCGCTCGAGATCGCGGTGCTGGTCCTGCCGCGCGCCTCGATCCTCGAGGTGGCGTCGGTGCTGGACCCGATGCGCAATGCCAATCGCCATCTGGGGCGCGAGGGGTTTCGCTGGCGCGTGGTCTCGCCCGACGGGGCGGCGGTGCCCCTGACCTGCGGGATCGAACTGCCCGCAATCGGGCCGCTGGCCGCCGCCGTGGGCGCGGATGTGCTGATCGTGATCGCCGGCTACAACCAGTCCGAGATCGCCACACGTTCCCTGATCGCGGATATGCGGCGCATCGCGGGGCGGTTCCGGGCGGTGGGGGCGGTGGATGCCGGGCCGTGGGTGCTGGCGCGCGCCGGGTTGCTGGACGGGCACCGCGCCACGGTCCACTGGGAGGACCTGGAGGATTTCGCACAGGCCCACCCGGCGGTTGAGGTGGTGCCCGACCGGTTTGTCATTTCGCACAGGCGTTTCACCGCCGGGGGAGCGGCCCCCGCGGCGGATCTGATGCTGCATCTGATCGGCGTGCGCTGCGGGACGGCGGTGGCGGGGCAGGTCGGGGCCTCGTTCCAGTATGAGGCGCAATCCGACGGGGCCCTCCCGCAGCGTCCCGGCCTGTTGCCGATCGCCCATGATGCGCGGCTTGCCGCCGCCCTGCGCATGATGAGCGCACATCTGGAAGATCCTCTGCCGCTCGAGGTGATCGCCCGCGCCCGAGGCCTTGGCCTGCGCCGGATGGAGCAACTTTTCCGGGACGGTCTGGGGCAGGGGCCGGCGGCATCCTATCTGGAATTGCGGTTGCAGACCGCGCGGCGCATGATCATCGACACGCAGCACCCTCTTCGGGAGGTTGCCCTGCGCTGCGGTTTCGTCGATCCCACCAGTTTTTCCCGCGCCTTCCGCCGCCGCTTTGGCGACCCGCCCAGCCGGGTCCGGTCAAGCGTGCGCAGATCCGGGTCGTGAGTGGTCGTCCTGCCCGGAGCATGCCCGGCAAACTGCCCTGCAAGGCGTGGATAGTCTGGCCGCAAAGGCGTGCCGGTCCGTCGTCTTCAATCCGGCGCATGGGCCATCGCCGCAGGGTCGCGCAGGCTTGAGACGCCCGGGGTCAGCCGGCCCCGCGCGGTGTGGCGCTCTCGGATCAGGTGAGCCACCAGCGCTACATCCAGCGTTCGCCGTACATCTTCCGGTTCGAGCCCATCTCGCCATGTGCGACGTCGTCCCTGATGGCATGGACGTAATTGGCGAACATCGGGATGCAGACGCCGCCCCAGTAGACTGCCGAGAAGGGCTTGTTCATCCAGACATCCGACCAGTAGCCGTCATTGGATTCGCGCGAGACGCGCAGGTTGATGCCGGTCTGCTTGGCCGAACTCTGGAAGGGCGTGGCGGCATCCACCGCCCCGGTAAAGGCCGCATCCGCCGCCGACAGGGTGACATCGAGGCTGTCGAGACCGGCCTCCTTGAGGTACCATCTGGCCTTGTCGGGATCGAAGGCCTTCTGCTCCATCTCGTCGTTGTAAAAGCGATGACCCCGGCCGATCGGATGGTCATTGCCCACCGTGCAGTAGCCGAACAGGATCTTGTCGACCAGATCCTCGCAGTCGATGGCGTATTTCAGGGCTTGCCGGACGTTGTTGTCGTTATCTAACTCATTGCGGGTGTCCATCGCGAACGTGTAGTACTGCGTGCCGGCAATCGGCTCGACCGTGACGCCGGGTCTGCGCGCCAGAAGGTCGGCGGCCTTGAGGTCCACCCGGTCGCTGGCATGCACATCGCCCGACACCAGCGCCGTCGTCCGCGCGTTCTGGTCGATGATCGACAGCATCTCGAAACTGTCCACCCAGGCCACGTCGTCACGCCAGTGGTTCGGGTTTCGTTCGAATTCCGACGAGACGCCGCGGCGGAAGTTCTTCAGCACGTAGCTGCCGCAGCCATCGCCCGAGCGCCAGTCCATGCTGTCGCCGTCGGCGTTGCCGATGATCAGGTGGTAGTCGGACAGGATGAACGGAAAATCGGCGTTGCCACCGTTCGGCGTGAAGATGACGGTGTCCTCGCCATCGGTCGTGATCTCGGCGGTCGGGTCCACGATGCGGCCGACCGCCGAGGTGGAATCCTCGCCTTGCGTTCTCGCAGAGGGGGGTGTTCTCGTTTTGGGGCATGTCGCCTGCTTTGGCGCTCGGACCCGGCGCTTTGCGCCGCGAAGGTCGCCCAGATGCGCCAAGACCATCGTAGTCGGTGCTGCGCCAGAGGCCGGGGGTCAGGGCGCGTTTTCGCGGTAAATGCGGTGTCACGCGATGTCGAGCAGCATGGCACCCGCGCGCCCCGGGGCCATCACCGTTTCATGCGCGGTTGCGCATTGGTCCAATGGCAATCGCGCCTCAATGGCCGGGCGCAGCGTACCGGCCTCGAGCGCGTGGTTCAGGCGGGCGATGGCGGCCTGCCGTTCGACGTCCGGCAGGATGTAGATCAGCACGATGTCGATCTTGAGCGCCTTGAAGAGATAGGCCCCGAAGGGAAGCTGAGGTGTCATGTCCTTGCCGGACCCATAGGTGGCGACGGTGCCGTTGTGCGCCATCACCTCCGACAGCAGCCCGGCATTGGCCCCAAACTCCACCTCGACGGCCCGGTCGACGCCGTGACGGTTGGTGGCGTCCATGATCTTGTCGGCCAGATCGGGATCGGCATAGTCGAAGACATGCGCAGCACCCGCATCGCGCACCCGCTCCATCGCGGTGGGCGAACAGGTCGCGATCACCTCTGCCCCCGCGGCGCTGGCGAGTTGCACGGCATTGTGGCCGACCGCGCCCGCCCCGCCCGAAACCAGCAGCCTCTGCCCGGCCACGCAGCCGGCCCCGAAGACGGTCTGCGCCGCCGTGAGCCCGGGAATGCCCAGACAGGCCCCGGTGGCGAAATCGGCGGCCTCTGGCAGAGGCACGGCCTGCGCGGCAGGCAAGGCGATGTATTCTGCCGCAGTGCCGAAGGCGCGCTGCCACTGTCCGTTCCATATCCACACGCGGCTGCCGATGCGCCCGGCGGGCACGCCGTCGCCCACCGCCTCGATCACGCCCGCCCCGTCGGAATGCGGAATGATCCGAGGGAAGGCGGGTTTGGTCACGCCGGGGCGCGCCCCGGCGCGTGCTTTGGCATCCGATGGGTTGACGCCCGAGACATGCAGCCGCACCAGAACCTCGCCCGGGCCCGGATCCGGCGTGGGTATCTCGCGACGCTCCAGAACCTCATGGGGCGGGCCGAACCGGCTGTAGATCATGGCGTGCATGTATGGACTCCAGTCAGGTGGGGTGCGGGCGGATCATCACATCCCCCGTGGCGTGATTTCGGTTGCGTCCACGGTGTCGGACAGTCGCGCGATCTCGGTTCGATCGGCGGGCGCGTGGGGCCGCCGGTTCACGCCGTACCGGACGCAACGATGCAGGCGATAATGTGTGTCGGTGGCGCAATGGCGAATCGAGACCTTTACCGGTGATTGCCCGATCAGGGCCGCTCGCGAAAGCCATGCCGAACAGCGCCTGCTACCGGACGTGGGAAGATCTGCGGCGACGGAGGTCATCACAAGGCGGTCCTGCTATTGTGGTCACTGCATGGCGGCGTCCTGCGCATTTTACCCGGTGCATAGCAGTTTTTCTTCGAGAGACTCAACTCTCGCTTTCCATCGCCCGGTGCCGCTGAGATGACGTCGCCGGGATGGTCGATGCCCGCCGATCTTACGCACCACGTCGGCCTGACGAGGACATCGACGAGATCATCCTGCGCCCGACCACCCAGTAAGTGTGAACGGCATCGACACGTGATCGCATTCGACATGGGGTGTGTCTCGTCGGGGCATGCAGACTGCGGCACCCCGGTCGAGAGCACCAAGGGTTCCCATCATGCGCGCTTGATGTCTGACGACATGTCGCCCTTTCGTGGTCGTCTGTGTCTTTTACGTTAGTCAACGACTACCAGCGGACGCCGGTAGCATCACGCTTGGAATGCAATTCCAGATACTGAAGTATGATATCGTCGGTGACATTGCCTGACTTGGTCGAAAATATCCACGCGCCCAGAACCGCCGCCCCCAGTAGCGCTTGCGCGATTCGGGGAACTCCATCTGCACACGGCGGGACGAGCGGCCCTTGATGCGAAGCATCACGCTTGCAAGCGCCAGCTTTGGCGGCACGTTGATGACCATGTGGACATGATCGCGCGCCAACACGCCTTTCACGATAGGCCCGCCCATCTCGTTGCAGGTCTGGATGATGATCGCCCGGATTCGCGCGCGGATCGCCCCTTGGAACCCCTTGTAGCGATATTTCGTGACCCACACGACGTCGACCCTGTGGTAAAATCGCGTGTGCGCGGATGACGACGAGAGATCAGCCAAGGATTCGCTGAAGCGGACCGGCTGGACGCCGGTGGTTGCGATCCAATAGGTGGAAAATAATGTTACCGCCAAGGTCACGTCGGATCGCGTCAGGTGCTGCGCCGTGGCGCAATTGCGCCGGCCCTGAACCTGTGCCTTCTATATCGCGCGACACATGCACAGGAGCAGAGCCATGACACAGCCCCGTACCGCAGCCGACCCCTACGAGATCCGCGACCCCGTCTGGATCGAGATGCGCGACGGCACGAAGCTGGCCGCGCGGATCTGGCTGCCGCACACCGCCCATGACAGCCCTGTGCCGGTGGTGCTGGAATACCTGCCCTACCGCCGCCGCGACGGCACCCTGCCCCGCGACGAGCTGCATCACGCCTGGTTCGCGCGCAACGGCTATGCCGGGGTGCGGGTGGATATTCGCGGCAACGGCGATTCCGACGGGATCATGGAGGACGAATACACCACCACAGAGCTTGACGACGGCGTGCAGGTCATCGAATGGCTGGCGCGGCAGGACTGGTGCTCGGGCACGGTGGGCATGATCGGCATTTCGTGGGGCGGGTTCAACGGCTTGCAAATCGCCGAACTGGCCCCGGAGCCGCTGAAGGCGGCGGTGACGATCTGCTTTACCGATGACCGCTATGCCGATGATATCCACTACATGGGCGGCTGCATGCTGACCGAGAATATCGGCTGGTCCTCGCAGATGCTGGCCTATTCCTCGCGCCCGCCCGACCCCGCGATCGTCGGTGACCGCTGGCGCGAGATGTGGCGCGACCGACTGGAGCGTCAGCCGCTGCACCTCGAGACATGGCTGCGCCATCAGCGCCGTGATGCCTACTGGAAACACGGCTCTGTCTGCGAGAACTGGGGCGCGGTCACGGCGGCGATCCTCGCCGTGGGCGGCTGGGCCGATGCCTATTCCAACGCAGTGCCGCGCACGCTTGCCGGCCTGCGGGCCCCGGCGCGCGGGCTGGTCGGGCCATGGGCGCACAGATATCCCAATGCCGCCTATCCCGAACCGCGCATCGGCTTTCTGCAGGAATGCCGGCAATGGTTCGATCACTGGCTGAAAGGGATCGAGAGCGGAGTCGCGGACATCCCCGCCTACAGGTTTTTCATCATGGATTCGATGGAACCGTCGCGCCGCATCGACGTGCGACCGGGCCGCTGGGCGGCAGAGCCGCAATGGCCCTCGCCCCGGCTCGCGACATGGAAGCTCGCACTGTCACAGGCGGGCTTGGGCGATGCACCCGGCACCGGAGCGCTCAACGTCGGCGGCCCGCAGACACTGGGGGCAGGCGGGCAGCGCTTTTGTCCGGGGCTGCGCGACCTCTACGAGATGGCCGATGACCAGACCGCCGATGATGCGGCAGGGCTCAGCCTCGACAGCGCGCCGCTGGAGAACGGGATCGACATCGTCGGGGCGGCTGAGCTGACGCTGCGCGCCACGCCCGACGCACCCACGGGATTCATCGTCGCGCGGCTCTGCGATCTGCGCCCCGACGGAACCAGCGCCTTCATAACAATGGGGGTGCTCAACCTGACGCATCGCGGCGGCCATGACCGGGTCGATCCGATGACACCCGGCCAGCCGGTCGAGGCGGTGCTGCGGCTCAACGATATCGCCTACCACCTGCCGCGCGGGCACCGGCTGCGACTGTCGCTGTCGACGAGTTACTGGCCGATGATCTGGCCCTCCGCCGCGCCGCTGTCGCTGGCGCTCGACACCGCCGCGACGGCGCTTGCGGTGCCGCTGCGCCCCGCACAGAACGAGGACGCGCCACAGTTCGGCCCACCCGAGGACACGCGCGAGGGCGCGTCCGAGACGCTGCGCCCCGACACGTCCGAGCGCATCGAACAGACGCTTGCCGATGGCACGCGGCGTCTGCGCATCGTCACCGATGGCGGGCGTGAGCGTCAGACATCGACCGGGATCGAGTCCGGGCGCCATGTCGACGAGCTGTGGGATATCCACCCCGACGATCCGCTGTCGGCCCGGATGGAGACCCGCTGGATCTTCGAGGTCGGGCGCGACGACTGGCAGACCCGCACCGAGACCCATACCGAGGTGACCTGCGACGCCACGCATTTTCAGGTGCGGGCGTGGCTGCGCGCCTATGAGGCCGGCAGTCCATTCATCGACCGATCCTGGGATTTCCGGGTGCCGCGCGACGGGATCTGACGATCGAAACGACGCGCTCTGATGCGCATGTCACGGGCCATTCGGCGCAGATTGACGCGGCAGCCCGCGTCAAACAGCTTGCGCCCCTGACCCGCACGGAGCAAGATGGATGGATGACCCAACCCCATCTGGCGCGCAACCTGCGCGCGCTTTGCAGCTACACGTCCTCGATATCGGATGCCTGTCGCAGCATGGGCATCAACCGTCAGCAATTCACCAAGTATCTCAACGGCGCATCGCGCCCCTCGCCGCGCAACATGCGCCGGATCTGCGATCATTTCGGGGTCGAGGAGGACGAGCTCATGGTGCCACATGGACGCTTTGCCGAGATGATCGCCCTGCGCCCGCGTGCCCAGCACCTGATCCGCGCCCTGGGACCGGCCGCGCCGCAGATCGACCGGATGTTCAACCAGTCTTCGGAAAGCCTGAAACCCTATTGCGGCTATTATTTCTATTACTACCACACGCCCAGCCGTCCCGGCATGATCCGCCGCTCATTGCTGCGCATCGCCGAGTACAAGGGGATCTTCTACACCCGCCTCAACGAGAGGATCCAGCCCGAAGAAAGCCCGCTGGGGCGGTCGCATTTCGTGCGCTATGTCGGTGTGGCGGTGATGCTGGCCGGGCGCATCTTCATCGTCGATCACGATGCGCGGGATCTGCGCTCGCTGTCGCAGACGGTGCTGTTCACGACGCAGACTGGCGAGATCGAGGTGCTGACCGGCATGACACTGGGGGTTCAGGGCCGGATTGCCCGCGCGCCGTTCGCGGCTCGCGTCTTTCTCGAATATCTCGGCCCGCGGATCGATACGCTGGCCGCGCTGCGGCGGACAGGCATTTTCGGGGCCGAGGGCGCCGATCCGCCGCGCCATGTCGCCCGCATGCTGGCCTCGAACGGGACGGAGCCGCAATTGCTGACCGCCCTGGAATTGCCGGTCTGACGCGAGATGACGCACACCGCGCTCAAAATGCCTGCGCATTCGTGCAGACTGCGCAATTGTTCCGGAACGCCCCAAAGCGCACGCTTCGCGCCAAATCAGAACAAACGAACGGGAGAGAGCCATGCAAAAATCATCACTGAAACGCGCCTTTCCGGCGCTGAGCCGCCGCCAGTTGCTGGGCGGGGCCGCCGGCCTGTCGGCCGCCACCATGTTCCCTGTGACCGCCTGGGCCCAGGGCAGCCAACTGAACGTGCGCGTCTATACCGAACCCGACGAGGCCGACCCGCTTGACGCCTCGGGCTTTGGCGAGGCGATGCTTTATGGCTGCATCTACCGCAACCTGATCCAGTACGTGCCCGGCGACACCTGGGATCACCAGCTCGACCTTGCCGAAAGCATCGAGCAGACCAGCGACACGACCATCGCCTTCACCCTGAAGGAAGGCCAGATGTGGTCGGACGGCTACGGCGAGATCACTGCCGAAGACGTCGCCTTCACGTTTCAACGCAACCTCGACCCCGAGATGAATTCGCGCATCCTGCCCGATATCGGCCCGCTCGCCCGCGTCGAGGTCACGGGCAGCCATTCCGGCGTGTTCCATTTCGACGAGCCTTACGCGCCGTTCTGGACGATCGCGCTGCCCTATCTGGCCGGTGCCATCATGTGCAAGGCCGCGATCGAGGAGGCCGGCGGCCGCATCGACACCAACGTGCCGCCCACGGTCTCGGGCCCCTACCGCGTGCGCGAGCAGCGCCCGGGCGAGCGGTGGGTGCTGGATCGCAACACCGACTATACCGGCGACATGCCTGCCGAATTCGAGCGCTGCGACATCGTCTATATCGGCGACGAGGCCGCGGCCGAGATCGCGCTGGAGGCCGGCGATCTGGACTTCACCGAGGTCAGCCCCGGCTCGGTGGCGCGCCTGCAGGACGCCGCGCCCGCAAATACCGACATGTCGATGCACCCGTCGCTGTTCTATGTCTGGGTCGGCATGAATCTCGACAATCCCAAGTTCGAGGATATCCGCGTCCGGCAGGCGATCCAGAACGCGATCAACGTCGATACCATCCTCGAGGCCGCCTGGTACGACGTCGCCGAGCCGTCGACCGGGATCATCGCGCCGGGTCTGATCGGCCACCGGCCCGCCTCCATGATCCCGTCCGAGGGCGATCCGCAGCGCGCCCGCGCGTTGCTCGACGAGGCCGGGATCGACCGGCTGCAGGTGACGCTGAACGTCCTCAACGACGTCACCTTCACAACGGCGGCGCAGGTCATGCAGGCGACGATGGCCGAGGCCGGGATCGACCTGACGATCGAGGTCCACGAATCGGGGTCCTTCTGGACCCTCGGTGTCGAGGCGGACGGCGAACGCTGGCGCGATCTGGAACTGATCATGAACCGGTTTTCCATGCTGCCGGACCCGTCCTATGCCACGGCGTGGTTCACCACCGAGCAGATCGGCGACTGGAACTGGGAGCGGTTCTCGAACGAGGAATTCGACCGGCTGCACGAAGAGGCCCGCACCGAAACCGATGCCGATCGTCGCGACGAGATGTATCGCCGCGCCCAGGACCTGATGGAGGAATCCGGCGCCTACCGCTTCATCACGCATGGCGTGACGCCGAACCTCTATTACACCAGCGTGGTGCCGGCGACGCGGCCCGACGGTCTGCCGCTCGTGCAGTATTTCCGCCGCGCCTGACGACGTAACGATGCGGGTGCCCTGACGGCACCCGCAGTCATGTTCGCACGAGGAGTGCCGCGTGCTCCAATATACGATCCAACGTATCGCGCTGGCGCTCGGCATCGTATTTGTCGCGATGTCGGCGCTTTTCGGCGTGATGATCGCCCTGCCGGGGGATCCGACCTCGGTCCTGCTGGGGCCGCGCGCGACGCCCGAGATCCGCGCGATGTTCCGCGCGCAGATGGGGCTCGACGATCCGGTGCTATTGCAGATCCTGCGGTTCTGGGGCCGCGTCCTCAGCGGCGATCTGGGCACCGATTTCTTCCGCAATCGCCCCGTGTCCGAGGCCGTTCTGAACGCGCTGCCGCACACGGTCGCGCTGGTCTTCGGCGCGATCTTCTGGTCGGCCACGCTCGGCATCCTGCTGGGCGCGTTCTCGGCGGATCGCCGCAACAGCCTTCTGGACCGGCTGACAGGCGTGCTGTCGGTGGCCTTCATCGCGGCGCCGTCCTTCGTGGTAGCGCTTTACAGCCTGCTTCTCTTCGCCGTCGTATTGCGCTGGTTTCCGTCGATCGGCGCGGGCGAGCCGGGCGACATCCTCAGCCGCATCCACCACCTCGTGCTGCCGTCACTGGCGATCGGGCTGGCCTGGGTCGGCTATGTCGCGCGCATCGTGCGCGCCTCGATGCTCGAGGCGATGAATGAAAGCTTCATCCGAACCGCGCGCGCCTTCGGGCTGCCGCGCCGCCGTGTGACGTATAATTATGCGCTGCGGGTGGCGATCCTGCCGGCGGTGCAGGTGCTGGGCGTGGGCATCGGCGGCATGCTGTCAAGCGCGGTGTTTGCCGAGATCGTGTTCTCGCGCCCCGGCATCGGCACGCTGATCTACGACTCGGTCTCGTCGCGCAACTACCCCGTCGTGATGGGGTCGATGCTGGTCGCCATCGGCTTTTTCGTGACCTGCGCGCTGATCGCCGACCTGATCAACGCCGCCCTCGACCCCCGACACAGGACCTCCCGATGAGCGCGTTCAAGCACACTCTTGCGGGCCGGCTGCTGGCCGATCCGCTGGCGGTGATGGCGGTGATCATCATCGCCGCCCTCGTGACGCTGGCCGTGTTCGCCGATGCGGTCGCGCCGCATGACTTCAGGGCGATGAACATCGCCGACCGGTTCGCCGCGCCCTCGGCGGACTACTGGCTGGGCACCGACAATCTGGGCCGTGACACGTTTTCGCGGCTGCTGCAGGGCGGACGCATCGCGCTGACCGTGGGCCTGAGCGCGGTGCTGATCGCCGGATCGATCGGGCTGGTGCTGGGCATGGTCGCGGGGTTCGGGCCGCGCTGGCTGGACAATGCGCTGTTGTTCTTTTTCGACACGCTGCGCGCCTATCCGACGATCATCCTCGCGCTGGCGCTGGCGGCCTTGATGCCGCGCGGGCTGACGACGGTGATCGTGGTCGTTGTCCTGACCTCGTTTTCGGAATAAGGGCGCGTGGTGCGCACGCAGACCCTGTCGCTGAAACATGCCGAATTCATCCTGGCCGAGCGCGCCATGGGTGCCTCGTTCGGGCGGATCGTGTTCCATCACATCCTGCCCAACGTGCTGGGGCCGTTCTTCATCCTCGCGGCGATGAACCTGCCGGTGGTGATCACCATCGAGGCCGGGATGAGCTTTCTGGGCGTCGGTGTGCCGCCGGGCACGCCAAGCTGGGGCACCACCCTCAAGGACGGGTTCGACCATATCCGCCAGACGCCGTGGCTGATCATCGCGGGCGGTCTGCCGCTGATCCTCGTGACGCTGGGGTTCACCTTCCTCGGCGAGGCGTTGCGCGATCAGCTCGATCCCAAGCTGAGGAAAAGCCGATGACCGAGACACTCAGGGTGCGCGACCTGTCGGTCAGCTACGACACACGGCAAGGCAGCCTGCAGGCGCTGCGCGGTGTGTCGCTCGATGTGCAGGCCGGGCAGATCGTCGGCGTGGTGGGCGAATCGGGCTGCGGCAAATCCACCCTGATCAGCGCGCTGATGCGCCTTCTGCCGGAAAACGCGCACGTCACGGATGGCCGAATCGAACTGGATGGCGAAGACATACTGACGGCGAGGCCGCGCCGCTTGCGCGCGATGCGCGGGCGCGAGATATCGGTGGTGTTCCAGGACCCGATGACATCACTGAACCCGGTGCTCAGCATCGGGCGCCAGATGCGCGACATCCAGTATCGCGAGGGGATCTCGACCGCCGAAAAGGACCGCCGCGCCGCCGCGATGCTGGGCCGGGTCGGCCTGCCCGATCCCGAGGCCAAGCTGCGGACCTATCCGCACGAGCTGTCGGGCGGCATGCGGCAGCGCGTGGCGATCGCCATGGCCACGCTGATGCATCCCAAGCTCTTGATCGCGGACGAGCCGACCACGGCGCTCGATGCCACGCTCGAGGTGCAGATCATCGCCCTCTTGCAGGCGATCCAGGCCGAGATCGGCTGCGCCATCCTGTTCATCTCGCATCATCTGGGCGTCATCGCCGAGCTCTGCGATCGCGTGGTGGTGATGTATGCGGGCGAAACGGTCGAGGAAGGGCCGGTCGCCGACATATTCGAGCGCCCCGCCCACCCCTATACGCACAAGCTGATCGAATGCGATCCCGGCCGGTTGAAGACCCGCGCCGAAACGCTGCCCTCGATCCCCGGCAGCCTGCCGGATCTGACCGACCCGCCCGCCGGCTGCATCTTTCGCGACCGCTGCGATCTGGCGACGGACCTTTGCGCCCGGCAGCGCCCGCCGCGCAGATCCGTGACACCGGGGCGCTGGTCGGCCTGTCATCATGCCGAAAAGGTGACCCCATGAGCGACCCGCTGCTGACCCTGAGGGATGTCTCTGTCGAATTTCCGGCGCTGAGCGGGCTGCGCGCGCTGATGGCGCCGGCTGAGGCGCGCCGCGTGCAGGCGGTGGCCGGCGTGTCGCTGCACCTGCGCGCCGGCGAAACGCTGGCGTTGGTCGGCGAATCCGGCTCCGGCAAGACCACGCTGGCGCGCGCCGTCAACGGGTTGGTACCGCTGGCGGGCGGCGAGGTGCATTTCGACGGGCAAGCGCTGCACGAGACCCCCGACTGGAAATCCGTGCGGCGGCGCATGGCGATGATGTTTCAGGACCCGACCGGCTCGCTCAGCCCGCGCAAGACCGTGGGCGAGTTGATCCTCGAGCCGTTCGTGATCCACGGCGTGCCGGTCGGCGATCGCAAGGTCCGCGCGCGCGAGTTGCTGGCCGCAGCCGGGCTCGACGCCGATTTCGTGGACCGCTACCCGCATCAGCTGTCGGGCGGACAGGCGCGGCGCGTCGGTGTGGCGCGGGCGCTCGTGCTCGATCCCGCGCTGGTTCTGGCCGACGAGCCGACAGCCGGCCTCGACGTCTCGATCCAGGGCGAGATCCTCAACCTGATGAACCGCGTCAAGACCGAGCGCGGCCTCGCCACCCTGATCATCACGCACAACCTGAACATCCTGCGCCACATCGCCGACCGCGTGGCGGTGATGTATCTGGGCCGGATCGTGGAGACCGGACCCGTCGATCAGATCCTGACCGCGCCGGCGCATCCCTATACCCACGCGTTGATGGCGGCCAATCCCGAACCCGACCCGGCCGCCCGGCACGAGCGGCTGATCCTCAAGGGCGAGACACCGGCGCTGAACGCGCGGCCTCCGGGCTGCGAATTCCATCCGCGGTGCCCGGTCGCGCGCGCCGATTGCGCAACGGTCGCGCCCACGCTCGACCCCGCGCGCACCGGCGGCGCGGTCGCATGCCGCTACCCGCTCGGCCTGGGCGAGACGATCCCCGCCTGAGCCGCGCCTCAGCCCGGAAGACGCACCATCAGCAGGACGCTCGCCCAGGCCGAAACCCGGCAAGCACCGCACTCCAGGATCCCCATGAAGGTAAACTCGACTGCGCCACAGGCCCGCGCAGACCACCTTATCATGCAAGCCTACACGCTCAGGCGTCGTGACCTGCCACGGGATTTTTTCATCACGAGCATGTGAAACCGCGTCCCACGGCACAAGCTTTCCTTGGAAGGCCGATTCAACCCAAGGCATGAAGAGGCTGCTCAGCATGAGCGCGGCGAATAGAAAAACGGTTTGGCCAGATGACATGATGCGATCTCTTCAGTACAATTTGAAGGCCACACTGAAGCTCCTGCGACTCAATACTCTTGACGGAAGCGGGTAAGATTGTCCCCTTTGTGCCCGTGTGCGCCGCGCAAACGCATGCTGTAGGCATCCGCTACAGATCATCACCAAAGGAGGAACACGCAGAGATGGGGTGGATCCCGCTCTCCCCCAAACGGCATCGCAATGTGCCATGCTTGCAGTTTCGAAACACAAGCTGAAGGAAAGGGCATCCATGCAAGAAGTTACCGTCATCGGCATCGATCCGGCAAAGAACGTGTTCCCTCTCCACGGTGCCGCGGCAGACGGGCGGCCCCTGTTCCGCAAGAAGCGTTCGCGGCCACAATTCGCACGGTTCATGGCCGAGCAACGACCTTGCCGTGTGGCATGGAGGCCTGCGCGGCACCGGCTACGCCCCTGCGGATTTCGACTGGGGCCGCGACAAGGGCTGGCGCGTCGTGCCGGCCGAGGAGTGCTGGCACCGCTCGCTGACGCCGCTGATGGCCGGGATCCGCGGCATGATCGGCGACATGGTCGGCGCTGCGCCGGTCTATCTGAGCTTTGACATCGACAGTCTCGATCCCGCCTTTGCCCCCGGAACGGGCACGGTGGAGCCCGGCGGCCTGAATATCCGGCAGGCCATCGAGATCGTACGCGGCTGCGCCGGTGTTAACGTCGTGGGTTGCGATCTTGTCGAGGTATCGCCACCATATGAAGCGTCCGGCAACACGGCCATGATGGCCGCAAGCCTGCTTTACGAAATACTCTGCGTCCTGCCGGGCGTGCCCCAAGGAAGTATCGCAGGGAAAAACCAGGAACAGGGAGATTGAAAGATGATGAAACGTCGTGAATTCCTGACCACGGCTGCTGCCGTCGGTCTGGGCACGCTGGCTGCGCCGAGGGTCCTGCGCGCCCAGGGCAGCCCGCTGAAGGTCGGCACCTATGGCGGGTATTTCGAGGAAAGCTTCAGGAAACATGTCTTTCCCGATTTCACCGACGCGACCGGGATCGCGGTCGAGTCGATCCCCGAACCCACCGGCGAGGCGTGGCTGGTTCAGCTTCAGCAAGCCGCCCGCGCCGGACAGGCCCCCGCCGACGTGTCGATGATGGCGCAGGTCGCGCGCATCCGCGGCGAACGCGCGGATCTCTGGGCCAAGCTCGACGCGGACGCGATGCCCAATACGGAAAACCTGCCCGATCATTTTCGCCACGGCTACGAAGATGGCAGCCTTTACGGCACAGGGGCTGTGAGCTGGTTCATCAGCCTCGTGACCAATACCGATGTTTATCCCGACGCGCCCACATCCTGGACCGCGTTCTGGGATCCGGCCAACGAGGATCGTCTCGGGCTGCTGGCGCTCGCCTCGAATTCTTTCCTGCTGGAGATCACCGCGACCTGCCATTTCGGCGGCACGGATATCCTGGCCACGGAAGACGGCGTGATGCAGGTTCTGGAGAAACTCTCGGAGGTGAAGCCCAACGTGCGGCTGTGGTATCGCGACGAGGGTCAGTTCCAGCAGGCGCTGGAAACCGGCGAGATCCCGATGGGACAGTATTATCACGATGTCACCGGGCTGGCAGCAGCCGATGGCAAGCCCGTGCGCTCGACCTTCCCCGAAGAGGGCGCGGTGCTCGATTCCGGATCTTGGGTCGTGTCGAGCGCGTCGGACGCGATCGAGGCCAGCCAGGTCTTCATCGACTACATGGCCCAGCCCGCGATTCAGGCCAAGCTGTCGCGCTTTGTCGGCACGGCGCCCACGGTGCCGCGCGACATGACCGACCTGACGGACGAGGAGTTTGCCGCCGTGTCGTCGGATATCCCGCCGATCCTGCCGCGGTACGATCTTTACGTGGACCGCGCCGACTGGGTGAACCAGAAATGGTCCGAGATGGTCACGGGCTGATAGTGTCACACCCGCCGTCCCGGCAAGCGCCGGGGCGGCCCCTTGCGGATGAGGCCCAATGACCGAACTGTCCCTCGATGGCCTGACCAAGCGGTTCGGCACCCTCACGGCGGTGGACGATGTCACCCTCGACATCACCGATGGCAGCTTTGTCTGTCTTCTGGGACCGTCGGGCTGTGGCAAGACCACCCTTCTGCGGCTTCTGGCGGGGCTGGAGCCCGCGAGCGCCGGCCGCGTCCTTGTCGCCGGGCGCGACATCACCGACACGCCCACGCATCGCCGCGATTTCGGCATGGTGTTCCAGTCGTTGGCTCTCTTTCCCCATCTCACCGTCTGGCAGAACGTGGCCTATCCGCTGAAGATCCGGGGCCGGCCCCGCGCCGAGTGCCGCAAGCGCGCGGATGAATTGCTGGATCTGGTGCAGCTTTCGGGCGTGGCCGACCGGCGCATCCACCAGCTGTCGGGCGGGCAGCGGCAGCGCGTGGCGATCGCGCGCGGCCTTGCCATCGATCCGCAGGTGTTCCTGCTCGACGAGCCTCTGTCGGCGCTGGACGCCAACCTGCGCGAGCACATGCAGGTGGAACTGCGCCAGTTGCAGCAAAGGCTGGGGGTAACCACCGTGGTGGTGACGCATGACCAGAAAGAGGCGTTGACCATGGCCGACACGGTGATCGTGATGCAGGAGGGCCGGGTGCAGCAGGTCGGCACCCCGATGGAGGTCTATCGCGACCCCGCCAATGCCTTTGTCGCGGGGTTCATCGGCACCTCGAACCTGATGCCCTGCACGCTGCATGATGACCGGACGCTCGCGCTGTCGGGTCAGACGGTGACGCTTGACCCCGAGGACCGCGTCAAGGCCGCCCCCGGCCCGGCCGTGTTGTCGATCCGGCCCGAGGATGTGCGCCTCGGAGATGCCGGTGACGGCCTGCCCGCGCGTGTCGCCTTCATCCGCGATCTGGGCGAAAGCGTGCAATTCGTGCTCGATCACGACGGTCAGACGATCACTGCCCTCTTTTCCCCGCAGGCGCGACCCGCCGCGACACTCGGCGACCGCGTGGGGGTGTCCTTCGCGCCCGGCGGCCGCGTGGTGCTGCCGGCATGAGCGCGCCCCCGGAAAAGACCACGCCCGGCTGGCTGGCGGCCCTGCCCGCGGCGTGGCTGGCGGTGTTTTTTCTGATCCCCTTTGCCATCATGCTGTCGGTCAGCGTGGCGCACCGGGTGCCTGGCGGGTTCTTCGAGCCGGGTTTCGAGATGGGTAGCTACCTGCGGTTTGTCTCGGTATTCTTCGGCCAGATCCTTCTGACGTCGATCCTGTTCTCGGCGGCGGCGGCGGTGATCTGCGTGACGCTGGCCTTTCCGTTCACGGTGATCCTGACGCGCCTGAGCGGGCGGGCGCAGACCGTGGTTCTGGTCGTCCTGCTGGCGGTGCTGTCGCTGTCGGAGGTGATCATCGGCTTTGCCCTGTCGACGCTGCTGTCGCAGACCGCCGGGGTGGGCAATCTGCTGGCATGGCTGGGCCTGATCGAGCAGTCGCGCGCCTTCACGCCCAGCTTTTTCGCGCTTCTCGTGGGGATGTGCTATCTGGGGCTGCCTTACGCGGTGCTGGTGCTTTATCCGCCGGTGTCGCGGCTCGATCCCGAACTGGGCGAGGCTGCGCGGATGATGGGGGCGGCGCCCTTCACGGCCTTTCGCACGGTCACGGTTCCGCTGCTGCGCACGCCGATCTTCGGGGCGCTGATCCTGGTCTTCGTGTTCACGCTGGGGGTCTACCTTCTGCCACAGGTGCTGGGCCGGCCGCAGCACTGGACGCTGTCGGTGCACATAACGGATCAGGCTATATTCCAGTCGAACCTGCCGTTCGCGGCGGCGATGGCGGTGCTGCTCTTGCTGGTGTCGCTGGCCATGGTCGGGCTGACGCTGCTTCTGGGACGGGGGGCACGGGCATGACGCGGGGCGTGCAGATTGCGTACGTGCTCGCGATCCTCGCGCTGCTGGCCGCGCCGATCGTGGTGATCGCGGGGGTCTCGCTCAACGGGCAGCAATCGCTGCGCTTTCCGCCGCAAGAGCTGTCGCTGCGCTGGTACGGCGCGCTGTTCGGCGCGGCCGACTGGATGGGGCCGCTGCGCAACTCGCTGGTGATCGCCGCGACATCCGCCCTGCTCGCCGTCACGGTGGCGCTGCCGCTGGCGCTGCATGTCTGGTCACGCGACAGTTGGGTCTCGCGCGCGCTTTATACGCTTGGCGTGGCCCCTTTCATGCTGCCGCCGGTGATCTCGGCGCTCGGGTTTCTGGTGTTCTGGGTGTCGACGGGGTTGTACGGTCAGATCTGGGCCACCATCATCTCGCATGGCGTTTTCCTGGTGACGCTGCCGCTGGTGACCATCAGCCTCGGCCTTGCGGGCATCGACAGGACGCTGGTCGAGGCGGCGCGCACCATGGGCGCAACAC
>Ga0307936_1000130_pt1 | contig 41927 bp, 48 predicted proteins | sample OrgLakmetagenom1_FD_201839 | JGI IMG/M metagenome (GOLD analysis project Ga0307936, IMG submission 201839) | Saline water microbial communities from Organic Lake, Antarctica - #1 | ecosystem: Environmental > Aquatic > Non-marine Saline and Alkaline > Saline | place: Antarctica: Organic Lake... | reverse complement strand
GCCCCGATCGCGATGGACGAAGGTCTGCGTTTCGCGATTCGTGAAGGCGGCCGTACGGTAGGTGCGGGCGTTGTAGCGAAGATCATTGAGTAAAAATGAGCTTGGAGCTGAGAGTTTGGAGCTGTTAATAAGTGCTCGTAGCTTGCAGCCAAAAAAGAGGCGCCGTGAGGCGCCTCTTTTGCTTTAACCCCCCTGATTTTTAATAGAAAACTGCCTTTAAAACTCCTTCCCAAATGTCCGTTGACAGCCCTGCTCAAGATACATACAATACGCCTCCCCTGATTTCCCGGGGGTATATTGCTGTTTAACAATCTTGGAGCTTTGGTCACATGCAGAACCAAAAGATCAGAATACGCTTGAAAGCGTTCGATCATCGCCTGATCGATGCTTCGACTCAGGAGATCGTCGACACGGCTAAGCGTACTGGCGCACAGGTACGCGGTCCTATCCCGCTGCCGACTCGCAGAGAACGTTACACCATTTTGGTCTCTCCGCACGTGAACAAGGATGCGCGTGATCAGTACGAAATCCGTACTCACAAGCGCATGCTGGATATCGTTGAGCCAACTGAAAAGACTGTAGATGCGTTGATGAAGTTGGATTTGGCGGCAGGTGTGGACGTACAGATTAGCCTCAGCTAATCGCTGAGTCTCTAATGTAACAGCCCAGGCTGCAGATTATCCAAAACTGGATAGAGATGTAGAAGTTGGGCGGCCATAGCGGGTTTTAGCCCCGTACATAGAGGAAAGAAAGAAATGTCAATTGGTTTGATTGGTCGTAAGACTGGTATGACCCGCGTCTTTACTGAAGACGGTGTGTCAATCCCAGTGACCGTCGTAGAAGTCGAGCCCAATCGGGTCTCGCAAATAAAGAGTATGGAAGTCGATGGCTATAACGCTGTCCAGCTTACTGCTGGTGCGCGTCGGGCCAATCGCGTCTCCAAATCGCAGGCAGGGCACTATGCGAAAGCCAGTGTTGAGGCCGGTGTTTTGACTCGTGAATTCACTCTGAAAGAAGCGGCCGAATTGAAGGCTGGCGAAGAATTGACGGTTGTCCTGTTCGAATCAGGTCAGCGCGTGGATGTGACTGGAACCTCCAAGGGTAAAGGCTTCGCTGGTGCGATCAAGCGCCACAATTTCAGTATGCAAGACGCTACTCACGGTAACTCGCTGTCTCACCGCGCACCAGGCTCTATCGGCCAGTGCCAGACCCCTGGTCGTGTCTGGAAAGGCAAAAAAATGTCGGGTCATATGGGCGCTGAGCGTTCTACTGTGCAGTCGCTTGAGATCGTTCGCGTCGACGCAGAACGTAACTTGTTGTTGATTAAGGGTGCTTTGCCCGGTGCAACAGGTTCCCACGTTGTTGTTCAACCCGCGGTTAAAGGCTGAGAGGTAAGCAATGGATATTAATATTGCAGGACAAGCCAGCGCCAAGGTTGAAGTTTCCGACGCAACGTTCGGCAAAGAATTCAACGAAGCTCTGGTGCATCAGGTAGTGAATGCTTTTCTGGCTGGCGGCCGTCAAGGCAGTCGTGCTCAAAAAAGCCGCTCTGATGTGGCTGGTGGTGGTAAAAAGCCATGGCGTCAAAAAGGCACAGGCCGTGCTCGGGCCGGTACCATTCGTTCGCCCATTTGGGTAGGCGGCGGTAAAACTTTTGCGGCTCGTCCCCAGGACTGGACTCAGAAAGTAAATCGTAAAATGTATCGCGGTGCGATGAAATCTATCCTGTCAGAGTTGGTTCGTCAGGACCGTCTGATTGTGGTTGAAGGTCTGGGTATTGAACAGCCAAAGACCAAAGCGTTCCTGTCCAAAATGAAAGAGCTGGATGTCGTGAATGCTTTGATTGTGTCTGAAGACGTAGATTCAAACCTTTACTTGTCTGCACGCAACGTACCGCACGTTGAGGTCAGCGACGTTGCTGGCATCAATCCGGTAAGTCTGGTGGCCTACGAAAAGGTTGTCATCACCGTTGCCGCGCTCAAGAAGCTTGAGGGGGTTTTGGCATGAACCAGGAACGTATCTATCAGGTCGTTTACGGTCCGCATATCTCCGAGAAAGCGACCATCGTAGCGGAAGGCACTGGCCAGTACGTATTTCGTGTGGCCAAGGATGCAACTAAGCCGGAAATCAAGAAGGCCGTTGAACAGCTGTTCGAAGTTAAAGTTCAGTCTGTTCATACTCTGATTCAGAAGGGCAAGGTAAAGCGCACTCAGCGCGGCGTTGGTAAGCGTAACGACGTTAAAAAAGCCTATGTCCGTCTGGCTGAAGGCCAAGAAATTGATTTCCTGGCGGCAGAATAAGGTAGGGGTTGCGAATAATGGCTATTGTTAAAGCAAAGCCGACGTCAGCAGGGCGTCGACACGTTATCAAGACTTTCAACGCCGAACTGCATACCGGTGCGCCTTATGCGCCTCTGGTTGAACAGCAGTCCAAGAGCGGTGGCCGTAACAATATGGGTCGTATAACGACTCGTCATATTGGTGGTGGTCACAAATCGCATTACCGTAAGATTGATTTCAAGCGCAACAAAGATGGCATAGGTGCCAAAGTTGAGCGTCTGGAATACGATCCGAATCGGACTGCGAATATCGCTCTGGTTCTGTACGCAGACGGTGAACGTCGTTACATCCTGGCGCCGGCCGGATTGACGGCAGGTGATCAGGTTGTTTCCGGAGAGCATGCGCCGATCAAAGTGGGCAATACGATGCCACTGCGTAGCATTCCTCTGGGTTCGACCATTCACAACATTGAGATGAAACCCGGTAAGGGTGGCCAAATGGTCCGCTCTGCAGGTAATTCAGCTCAGCTGGTCGCGCGCGAAGGCACTTATGCCACTCTGCGTTTGCGGTCCGGTGAAACGCGTAAAGTTCTGTCAGATTGCCGCGCCACCTTAGGTGAAGTGAGCAATTCTGAACATAGCCTGCGTGTATTGGGTAAAGCCGGTGCTACTCGCTGGCGTGGTGTTCGTCCTACGGTTCGTGGTGTTGTCATGAACCCGGTCGATCACCCGCATGGTGGTGGTGAAGGTAAAACCTCGGGTGGACGTCATCCGGTCACGCCTTGGGGTGTTCCCACCAAGGGATACAAAACTCGTAAGAACAAGCGTACGGACAAGTATATCGTTCGTCGTCGTTCTTCGAAGTAACTGATATAAGAGGAAAAGGCTGTGCCACGTTCACTTAAGAAGGGTCCATTCGTCGACCTGCACTTGATGAAGAAGGTAGAGGCTGCACTGGAAAACGGTGACAAACGGCCCCTTAAAACCTGGTCGCGTCGCTCCACAATCTTCCCGGAATTCGTCGGGTTGACCTTTGCAGTCCATAATGGCCGTCAGCATGTACCTGTTTATGTCACAGAGGACATGGTGGGTCATAAGTTGGGTGAATTCGCGCTGACTCGTACTTATAAGGGTCATGTTGCGGACAAGAAGGCTAAGCGGTAATAGAGGGTAGACATGATGGAAACACAAGCTGTATTACGCGGCGCTCGATTGTCTGCTCAGAAAGGTCGTCTTGTAGCAGACATGGTTCGCGGTAAGTCAGTGGCGGAAGCCCTGGATCTACTGACATTCAGCCCCCAAAAAGGTGCTGCAATCGTCAAGAAGGTTCTGGAATCGGCCATTGCGAATGCAGAACACAATGACGGTGCAGACGTTGATGAGCTTTCAATAGCCACTATCTTTGTAGATGAAGGTATGACTATGAAGCGTATCCGTCCGCGTGCTAAAGGCCGTGCTGATCGTATTTTCAAACGTACGAGTCATATTACGGTCAAGGTTGCCGAGAAATAAGGGGAGAATGACAGATGGGCCAGAAAGTACATCCCACCGGGATCCGGCTCGGCATCACTAAAGACCACAGTTCGGTCTGGTATGCCGACTCCAAGGACTACTCCAAGAAGCTGCTGAACGATATTAAAGTTCGCAGCTACCTGGAAAAGAAATTGGAAAAAGCTTCAGTAAGTAAAATCGTGATTGAGCGTCCTGCACAGAACGCAAAAATTACTATCCACACCGCTCGCCCGGGTATTGTCATCGGCAAGAAGGGTGAAGATGTAGAAGTGCTGCGCCAGGAAGTGTCCGCCATGATGGGGATTCCAGTGCACATTAACATCGAAGAGATCCGCAAGCCTGATCTGGACTCCAAACTGGTAGCCCAGTCTGTAGCTGGTCAGCTGGAGCGTCGTGTCATGTTCCGCCGCGCTATGAAGCGTGTGATGCAGAACGCGATGCGCAATGGCGCGAAAGGTGTTCGGATTCAGGTCAGTGGACGTTTGGGTGGTGCTGAGATTGCGCGGACCGAGTGGTATCTAGAAGGTCGCGTTCCTTTGCACACACTGCGTGCTGACATCGACTACGCTACGGCCGAAGCACACACTACTTATGGTGTGATCGGTATCAAAGTGTGGATTTTCAAAGGCGAAATCCTGGGTGGTATCGAGCAAGTTCGTGCTCAAGCCAAGGCGCCCAAGAAAAAGGCTTCACGGTAAGGAGTACGTAGATGCTGCAACCTAAACGTACAAAATTCCGTAAAGTGCAGAAAGGCCGCAACCGCGGTCTGGCACTTCGCGGCAGTAAGGTAAGCTTCGGCGAGTACGCGCTGAAGGCAACAGGCCGCGGACGCATAACAGCTCGTCAGATCGAAGCTGCTCGCCGCGCAATGACGCGTCACATTAAACGTGGCGGCAAGATTTGGATTCGCGTTTTTCCTGACAAACCCATTTCCAAGAAACCGTTGGAAGTTCGGATGGGTAAAGGTAAGGGTAACGTTGAGTACTGGGTAGCACAGATTCAGCCCGGTAAGGTCTTGTACGAAATGGAAGGTGTTGGGGAAGATGTTGCTTTAGAGGCGTTCCGCCTTGCAGCTGCTAAATTGCCAATTCCGACCGTTGTTGTTAAACGGCAGGTGATGTAATGAACGCTATTGATCTTCGTGAAAAGTCCGTTGACGAGCTGAATAACACCCTGTTGGAGTTGCTTCGCGATCAGTTCAAATATCGCATGCAAAAGGCGACGGGTCAGTTGACTCAGACGCATCTGCTGAAGCAAGTCCGCAAGGACATCGCTCGTGTCAAAACAGTATTGACTCAGAAAGCAGGTGCTTGAATATGTCTGAACAAACAGCCCGTACCGTTACTGGTCAGGTCGTTAGCAATAAAGCTGAAAAGACCATAACCGTAAAAATAGAGCGCACGGTTACCCACCCGATTTACGGGAAGATCGTAAAACGCTCTACCAAAATGCATGCGCACGACGAAAGCAATGAGTGCCAGATAGGCGACGTCGTTACCATTGAAGAGTGCCGTCCTTCGTCCAAGTCCAAAACTTGGCGTCTGGTTCGCGTTGAAGACCGTGCGACTACCGTTTAACAGCGCCTGGGAGTTTGACAGATGATTCAAACAGAAACCGTTTTAGACGTTGCGGATAACAGCGGTGCCAAGCGCGTCCAGTGCATTAAGGTGTTGGGCGGTTCGCACCGTCGCTATGCCGGCATTGGCGACTTGATCAAGGTCTCCGTGAAGGAAGCAATTCCTCGTGGCAAGGTCAAAAAAGGTCAAGTATTAAACGCGGTTGTTGTACGCACGCGTAAGGGCGTACGCCGCCCGGACGGATCAGTGATCCGTTTTGACACCAACTCAGCGGTGTTACTTAACACTCAGCACGCACCCATTGGTACCCGGATTTTTGGTCCGGTAACCCGTGAACTGCGCAACGAGAAATTTATGAAAATCATTTCCCTGGCACCGGAAGTTCTATAAGCCGAAGGGCTTTAGTAACGAGACGGTAGCAGGAAGTGGAGTAGCAAATGAACAAGTTTAAAAGTGGCGACGACGTTGTCGTAATTGCCGGTAAAGATAAAGGCAAGCGCGGCAAGATCACCAAGGTGATCAACGACGCCAGAAAAGGCCCGCGTTTTATGGTATCTGGTGTGAATCTGATGAAGAAGCACCAGAAGCCTAACCCAAATTTGGGTGTCCAGGGCGGGATTGTCGAGATGGAGGCTTCGATTGCGGCGTCCAATGTAGCGATCTTCAATTCAGAAACCAACAAGGGCGACCGCGTTGGCTTTTTGGTCAAAGAAGACGGTGCCAAGGTCCGCATCTTCAAGTCCACGAAGAAAGAAATTGGTGTATAAGGGCGGGATAAGACATGTCTAGACTCAAAGAGCTCTACAAAACTGGCGCTGTCTCCGCACTCCAAGAAGAGTTCGGGTACAAAAACGTCATGGAAATCCCGCGCGTCACCAAGATCACCTTGAATATGGGCGTGGGCGAAGCCATCGGCGACAAAAAGCAAATTGACAACGCTGTTGCAAACCTTGAAGCGATCGCTGGCCAGAAGGTCAAGGTCACCAAGGCACGCAAGTCAATTGCGGGTTTTAAAGTTCGTGAAGATTGGCCGATCGGTTGTAAAGTGACACTGCGTGGTGAGCGCATGTGGGAGTTTATGGATCGTTTGATCGATATTTCATTACCGCGTATGCGTGACTTCCGGGGTATTAACCCCAAGTCATTTGACGGCCGTGGTAACTACAGCATGGGTGTGAAAGAGCAGATCATCTTTCCTGAAATCGAATACGATAAGGTAGATAAACTGCGTGGTATGGACATTACGGTGACCACAACCGCTCGCACCAATGACGAAGGTCGCGCATTGCTGAAGGCGCTGTCCTTCCCATTCAAAGGTTAAGGGGAACGGTCATGGCTAAAGTAAGTATGAAGGCGCGTGAAGCCAAGCGCATCAAAACCATCGCCAAGTATGCTGATAAGCGTGCAAAGCTTAAATCGATCATCAAAGACACTAACAGTACTGATGAGCAGGTTTGGGAAGCACAGCAATCGCTGCAAAAGCTGCCAAGAGACGCAAGTCCTGTTAGACTGACGCGCCGCTGTCAGATGACCGGTCGTCCACATGCGGTTTACCGCAAGTTCGGCCTGTCACGTATCAAACTGCGGGAGCAAGCCATGTTGGGTAATGTTCCGGGTTTGAAAAAGTCAAGTTGGTAAGCAAAGTGGTCCGGACTGGGGTATATCGCCCCGGTTACCGCACTCGCTGTACACTTAGAGGTAATACTGAATGAGCATGCAAGACACACTTGCGGATATGTTGACACGTATCCGTAATGCTCAGCAGTCAAGTCACGCCACGGTTACCCTGCCTTCTTCCAAGCAAAAGATCGCTGTTGCGAACGTGCTGAAGAATGAAGGGTTTGTGGATGACTTCGCTGTTGAAGGCGAAGGTAAGAAGGTAATGCACATCACCTTGCGTTACTTTGAAGGCAAGCCGGTGATTGAATCGATCAAGCGCGTTTCCCGTCCTGGTCTGCGCCAGTACCGTAGCTCAGACGAGCTGCCTAAGGTATCTGGCGGGCTGGGCATCGCCATCGTTTCAACATCCAAAGGCGTTATGACCGACCGCGCAGCCCGTTCCATGGGTGTTGGCGGCGAAATCATCTGCGAAGTCTTCTAAGGGAGTTGAATAATGTCTCGAATAGCTAACGCTCCTATAACGGTACCAGCAGGTGTTGAAGTCAAGCTCGCTAGCGATAAGATTTCTGTTAAGAGTGCCAGTGCTACCCTTAACACCAACCTGCATGCGTCTGTAGATATTATGCAGGACGGTAACACCCTGACGTTTGCCGCCCGCGATGGTGGCAAAATAGCACATGCCATGTCAGGCACCATGCGTGCCCTGGTTAATAACATGGTAATGGGTGTAACCACCGGTTTTGAAAAGCGCCTGAAACTGAACGGTGTCGGTTATCGTGCGAAAGCATCCGGCAACTCCGTAAATCTGACACTGGGCTTCTCGCATCCGATCGACTACAGCTTGCCAGCAGGCGTGTCGGCCGAGACCCCAAGCAATACTGAAATCGTGCTGAAAAGTGCTGATAAGCAGCAGCTGGGTCAGGTCGCCGCAGAGATACGTGCGCTCCGTCCGCCGGAACCGTACAAAGGCAAAGGTGTTCGGTACGCGGATGAATACGTCCGTCGTAAAGAAGCCAAGAAAAAGTAGGGGCATAGGTCATGAACGAAAAGAAAGTATCCCGTTTACGCCGTGCTCGCCGCAGCCGCATCAAGATCCGCGAATTGGGCGTGCATCGTCTGTGTGTAAACCGGTCGAACCAACATATTTATGCGCAGGTCATTGCTCCAAATGGCAGCGTAGTGGTCGCATCAGCGTCAACGCTGGACGAATCGCTGCGTAAAGACGCGACGAGTAACGTCGATGCAGCAGTCAAGGTAGGCGCTCTGATTGCAGAGCGTGCTACGGCAGCTGGTATCGAACAGGTGGCTTTTGATCGGTCTGGTTTTAAATACCATGGCCGGATTAAGGCTTTGGCAGACGCTGCCCGTGAAGGTGGCCTGAAATTCTAAGGTGCGAATGATGGCAAATAACGATCGAGCTCAAGCTGGCGGCGATTTGCAGGAGAAACTGGTTCAGGTGAACCGAGTAGCCAAAGTGGTGAAAGGTGGCCGGATTTTCGGTTTTACTGCTCTGACGGTGGTCGGTGATGGTAACGGTAAAGTAGGCTTTGGCCGTGGCAAGGCGCGTGAAGTGCCGGTTGCGATCCAGAAGGCTATGGATGCTGCGCGCCGTAACATGATCCAAGTTCAGCTGACTGAAGGTACGTTGCAGTATCCGGTTAACGCCCGTCATGGTGCGTCAAAGGTATATATGCAGCCCGCTTCTGATGGTACCGGTGTGATTGCAGGTGGCGCTATGCGCGCTGTGCTGGAAGTCGCTGGTGTCCAAAACGTACTGGCGAAGTGCTACGGTTCGACCAACCCGGTCAACGTAGTACGTGCAACAGTGAACGGTTTGGCAAAGATGCGGTCTCCTGAAGACGTTGCTGCCAAGCGTGGCAAGTCCGTCGAATACATTACGGAGTAAGCAGCCATGGCTAAAGCAAAATTACTTAAAGTTCAGCTGTTCCGCAGCCCCATCGCGACTCAGCCCAGGCACAAATTGTGTGTCCAGGGTCTGGGTTTGAAGAAGGTGGGCCAGGTCCGCGAACTGGAAGATACACCTTCCGTTCGCGGCATGATCAACAAAGTGAACTACATGGTTCGCGTAGTTGAGGGTTAGTAACATGTTTTTGAATACATTGAGCCCTGCAGAGGGTTCTACTACTGCTCCTAAGCGGGTTGGCCGTGGCATCGGCTCTGGTCTGGGCAAGACTGGTGGTCGTGGTCACAAGGGTCAAAAATCTCGTTCAGGCGGTTCAGTCAAGCCAGGTTTCGAAGGCGGTCAAATGCCGTTGCAGCGTCGCTTGCCCAAGTTTGGCTTCACGTCGCGTCAGGCACCTTTTGTAGCTGAAATCCGTCTGCACGAACTGGTTAAGGCCGGTGTTGAGGTTGTGGATCTGGCCGCATTGAAACAAGCCGATATCATCGGTGAAAAAATCAAGCGTGCGCGTGTCATCCTGTCCGGTGAAATCAGCCAGGCCGTAACGGTCAAGGGTCTGAAAGTCACCAAGGGTGCGAAGGCAGCCATTGAAGCTGCGGGCGGAAAGGTAGAGGAATAATTCTCCATGACCAGACAAGGACAACCGGCCGGATCGCAAGGTGGGGGGTTGAGCGAGCTTTGGACTCGGCTTCGCTTCCTCCTTTTAGCGCTCTTGGTCTATCGTATCGGTGCGCACATTCCTGTTCCGGGTATTAACCCGGACAGTTTGTCAGCATTGTTCGAGCGTAACCGTGACACGATCCTGAGCATGTTCAATATGTTTTCGGGTGGTGCTCTGGAACGTATGAGTATCTTCGCTCTCGGCATTATGCCGTATATTTCTGCGTCGATTATCATGCAGCTCCTGACGGTCGTGAGTCCCCATCTGGAGCAGCTTAAGAAGGAAGGCGAGGCTGGTCGTCGCAAGATGACCCAGTACACTCGATATGGCACTCTGGTGTTGGCGATCATTCAGTCCTTTGCCTTGTCGGCAGGGCTGGCCAGCCAGAACATTGCGTTCGACACTGGTCCGTCATTTTACTTTGTTGCCGTGGTCACACTGACCTGCGGCACCATGTTCATGATGTGGTTGGGAGAGCAGATTACAGAGCGCGGTATTGGCAATGGAATCTCCATGCTGATTTTCGCGGGTATTGTATCGGGCTTGCCCGGTGCTATCGGTCAGAGCTTCGAGAGCGCCCGACAGGGTGAGCTCAGCATTATTGCTCTGCTGTTGATTGGTCTGGTTGCATTGGCTGTGGTTGCGTTCATTGTCTTCATTGAGCGCGGTCAACGTCGGATCACTATTAATTACGCCAAGCGTCAGCAAGGTCGTAAGGTGTTTCAGGCGCAAAGCAGCCATTTGCCGCTGAAGATCAATATGGCCGGTGTAATCCCTCCCATCTTCGCTTCTAGTCTCTTGCTGTTCCCAGCGTCGCTGGGCAACTGGTTTGGCAGTGGCGAGGGTATGGGTTGGATGCAGGACATTGCGTTGCTGCTCAGCCCCGGCCAGCCGCTGTACATTCTGATGTTCGCATTCGCAGTCGTCTTCTTCTGCTATTTCTACACAGCGGTTACCTTCAATCCGAAGGATGTAGCTGAAAACCTGAAGCGTTCCGGTGCATTTATACCGGGTATACGCCCAGGTGAGCAGACGTCCCGTTATATCGACGGGGTTTCTGCACGGTTAACTTTCTTTGGTGCGATGTACATTACCGCTGTGTCCTTGCTGCCCCAGGCTCTGGTGATAGCTGCCAATGTTCCATTTTTCTTTGGTGGCACGTCTCTATTGATCGTGGTGGTGGTTGTGATGGACTTTATGGCTCAGGTGCAAAGTCACTTGATGTCGCACCAGTACTCGTCAGTGATGAAAAAGGCCAATCTGAAATCGGTTGGTAATAACTGAAGAGACTGAGTGATTACCAGTTATTGGAGTGAAGCATGAAAGTACGTGCGTCAGTCAAGAAAATGTGCCGGAACTGCAAGATTATCCGCCGTAACGGTGCTGTTCGTGTGATCTGTACGGATCCAAAGCACAAGCAGCGCCAGGGTTAATTGCAGTCGGTTGATGAGCGTCAGGGTTTTACGGCTTGATTTTGTAAGACCCAGGCGCTATTATCTCGCGCCCCTGAAATTGGGGGTTCATTAATAGAGCCATAACGGCTCTATTAAACGTTTGATAACGGAGTAAGTTGAATGGCCCGTATAGCAGGCGTCAATATTCCTGACAACAAGCATGCGGTGATCTCGCTGACCTATATCTATGGTATTGGTCGCACCACTGCTTATGCCATCTGTAAATCAGTTGGGGTTGAACCTACGGCTAAGGTTAAGGATTTGTCCGACGAGAAACTCGACGAAATCCGTACTGAAGTTGGCAAGTACACTGTTGAAGGTGACTTGCGTCGTGAAATTCAGATGAACATTAAGCGGTTGATGGATCTGGGCTGCTACCGTGGTATACGCCACCGTCGTAACCTTCCTTTGCGTGGCCAGCGTACGAAGACGAACGCCCGCACTCGTAAAGGTCCGAAGAAGCCAATCAGACGCTAAAAGCGTGTGGTGGTTGCTTGAGTTTGGTCTTTTGACACAAGTATTGATAACAGTTTTTGCATAGGAAATCGAAGATGGCAAAGCCAGGTACGAACCGGTCGCGCAAAAAGGTGAAAAAGCAGGTAGCTGATGGTATAGCGCACATCCATGCTTCCTTTAATAACACCATTGTGACCATTACGGACCGCCAAGGAAACGCCCTGAGCTGGGCAACTTCCGGTGGCTCCGGTTTCCGTGGATCTCGTAAGAGCACTCCTTTTGCTGCCCAGGTCGCCGCCGAGCGCGCCGGTGTTGCAGCACAGGAATATGGTCTGAAGAATCTGGATGTCGAGGTGAAAGGCCCCGGTCCAGGTCGCGAATCTGCGGTACGAGCATTGAACGCGTGTGGCTATCGAATAAGTAACATTACCGATGTGACACCCATCCCTCACAACGGTTGCCGCCCGCCCAAGAAGCGCCGCGTGTAATAAAGGAGACAGAGTTTAATGGCACGTTATATTGGTCCTAAATGTAAGCTGTCTCGTCGTGAAGGCACAGATCTGTTCCTGAAGAGTGGAGTTCGTTCACTCGACTCCAAGTGTAAAGCGGAAACAGTTCCTGGTGTACACGGTGCACGCCGCAGTCGTTTGTCAGATTATGGCGTACAGCTGCGCGAAAAGCAGAAAGTTCGTCGTATGTATGGCGTTCTTGAAAAACAGTTTCGGAACTACTACAAAGCGGCCGCGCGTTTAAAAGGCGCAACAGGTGAAAACCTGCTGCAACTTCTAGAAACCCGGCTGGATAACGTAGTGTACCGTATGGGCTTTGGTGCAACTCGCTCCGAATCTCGTCAGCTGGTTGCGCACAAATCCATTCTGGTGAACGGCGAAACTGTCAACATTGCGTCCTACCAGGTACAGCCGGGTGACGTTGTGGCGATTCGCGAAAAGAGCAAAGTCCAGTTGCGTATTCAAAGTGCGCTGGATATCTCCGCTCAGCGTTCGCCTGTTTCCTGGGTTGAGGTTGATTCCAAGAAGATGGAAGGTAAGTTCGTGACTAAACCCGAGCGTGCTGATCTGAGTCAGGAAATCAACGAAAACCTGATCGTGGAATTGTACTCCAAGTAATCTCACTGCAAATAGGGGCATCTATGCAGCGTTCAGCCAACGACTTTTTGACGCCACGTCATATCGATGTGCAGGAAATCAGCGCCAACCGGGCCAAGATCACGCTCGAGCCGCTTGAGCGCGGTTTTGGTCACACTCTGGGCAACGCGCTGCGTCGTATCCTGCTGTCGTCCATGCCAGGCGCCGCAATCACCGATGTTGAAATCGACGGTGTATTGCATGAATACAGCACGATTGAAGGCGTGCAAGAAGACGTACAGGAAATCTTGCTCAACTTGAAAGACGTAGCTGTCAAACTGTTTGATCGGGAAGAAGTGACACTGACGCTGAAGAAGAAAGGCGCTGGTAATATGACTGCCGGTGATATTCAGTTGGATCACGGCGTTGAAGTTGCCAATCCGGATCACATCATTGCCCATCTGGGCAGTAATGCGAACGTGAGCATGACGCTGCGTGTGACCACTGGCCGTGGTTATGTCCCTGCGGAATCCCGCAGCAGTGGTGAAGACGAGAGTAAACCCATCGGTAGACTGCAGTTGGACGCTACCTACAGTCCGGTCGTGCGGGTTGCCTACAACGTCGATTCGGCGCGTGTAGAGCAGCGTACTGATCTGGATAAGCTGGTGATTGAACTTGAAACAAAGGGCACTCTGGATCCTGAAGAAGCGATCCGTCGTGCCGCCACTATCCTGCAACAGCAGGTAGCGGCCTTTGTTGATCTGGATCACCATGCTGAAAGCGAGCCGGAAAAGGAAGAAGACAAGATCGATCCTATCCTGCTGCGTCCAGTCGACGACCTGGAGCTGACGGTTCGTTCGGCGAACTGTCTGAAAGCAGAAAACATCTACTACATTGGTGACCTGATCCAGCGCACCGAAGTGGAACTGCTTAAGACACCGAACCTCGGCAAGAAGTCTTTGACTGAAATCAAAGACGTCCTGGCGTCCAAGGGTCTTTCTCTGGGCATGGTCCTTGAGAACTGGCCACCTGCAAGTTTAAAGAATGATGATAAGGTTCTTTCGTAACCTTATGTCCGGCTGGTAAGGAATGTAACAATGCGTCATCGTAAAATTGGTCGTCACTTTAACCGTACCAGTGCTCATCGCAAAGCCATGTTCCAAAACATGTGCAACTCGTTGTTTGAGCACGAAGTGATAAAAACGACCTTGCCGAAGGCAAAAGAGCTGCGCCGTTTCGCAGAGCCCCTGATCACGCTGGCCAAGGAAGACTCCGTGGCCAATCGTCGTCTGGCGTTCGACCGTACGCGCTCTCCGGTTGCTGTCGGTAAGCTGTTTAATGAATTGGGTCCTCGCTATAAGGCTCGCCCAGGTGGCTACCTGCGTGTACTGAAATGCGGATTCCGGGCTGGTGACAACGCGCCTATGGCGATTGTTGAGCTGGTAGACCGTCCTGTCGACGGTGAAGTGGTCGACGAGGCTTCCTGAGTCGCGTTGCTAGACACTTTGAACGACCCCAAAACCGCCGTATGGCGGTTTTTTTTGTCTGCAAGAAGAGACCTCCGGGCAGGGATTTGGTATTCAGTGGCTGACGGCAAGACATAGCAGAGCACGAACTGTAAACGCTGGTGGAAGCTCAGCAGAACAGCATCGCTGTATGCCCTTTTGCAGTGTCCATTGCGAAAAGACCGAAAAACGGTAGGCTCATCATTTACAATAACAATAGATTGAGTGAAGTCATGACCGTGCTCTATACCCCGACAGCAGACCAGCGTGCCCGTTCTCAGTTGGGGCTGTTCGCGGAGGGTCTTAAACTGGAATATGGTCTGCATTTCAGCGGATACCAGGCTTTGCATCAGTGGTCTGTGCATGACCTTGATACGTTTTGGCACGCGTTGTGGGATTTTGCGGATATTCAGGGAGATCCGGGAGATCAGGTGCTTGGGGACCGTACCATGCCAGGTGCACAATGGTTCCCTGAAGCTCGACTAAACTTCAGTCTCAATCTTCTGTATGCGGGGCGTGACCAGGATACAGCCATTATTGCTGTGTCGGAAACCCGATCAGATGTGCGATACAGCTACGCGCAATTGCGTCTTGCGGTAGAGCGTCTGGCCGGTTTTCTGAAACATGAGTGCGGTGTAAAACCCGGCGATAGAGTCGCAGCTTATATCGGAAATACACCCGAGGCGCTCATCGGAATGCTTGCGACGAGTCGGATAGGCGGAGTCTGGACGTCAGCATCACCGGATTTCGGGTATGAGGGAGTCCTTGACCGATTCGGTCAGGTAGAACCCCGCGTTGTTATTGCGGGCAACGGTTATGGGTACGGCGGGAAGTACATCGAACGGACGTCTGTTATCAAGCGACTGCAAGGGGCCTTGCCCTCGGTAAGCCACTGGATTCAGGTTGATACACTACCCAGTGCCGACAATATCGCCGATGCGACGGGTTGGTCAGTCATTGCCGATCGTGATTGGCCTGAAGCACCGGCACTCAAGCTGCCATTTGATCACCCGCTTTATATACTCTACTCGTCGGGCACCACGGGTAAACCTAAATGCATTGTTCACGGCGCTGGCGGTACCCTGCTCCAGCATGCCAAGGAATTGCGTTTACATGGTGATGTGTCCCAGCATTCTGTGTTCTTCTATTTCACCACAACAGGCTGGATGATGTGGAACTGGCTGGCATCGGGATTGATGACCGGCGCTACGCTGGTTCTTTTCGATGGAAACCCCATGTATCCAGGCCCCGGCGTGCTCTGGCACCTGGCTGATAAAGAGGGCGTTACCCATTTTGGTACCAGTGCAAAGTACCTATCGAGTAGCCGGAAAATGAATCTAACACCCGGAAAGATCGCCAACCTGAGTACATTGCGTACGATATTCTCCACCGGCTCTCCATTGGCCCCTGAGGATTACGATTGGGTGTATTGGGCGATTAAACCTGATGTAATGTTGCAATCCATCTCCGGCGGTACTGACATCGTATCCTGTTTCGTCGGGGGCAATCCCTGGTCGCCGGTTGTGCGGGGCAAAATCCAGGGTGCTAACCTGGGAATGGATGTCCAGGCCTGGAACGAGGCCGGTGAGTCGGTCACCAACCAGCGAGGCGAGCTCGTCTGTGTGCAACCGGCGCCGAGTATGCCCATCGGTTTTTGGAACGATCCGGATCAGTCTCGGTATCGAGCTGCGTATTTCGAACGCTTCGGGGGCGTCTGGGCACAGGGAGACTTTATTGAATTCGACGACGCTGGTCAGGCCGTTATTCATGGCCGCAGTGATACTACATTGAACCCCGGAGGCGTGCGCATTGGCACCGCTGAGATCTATCGCCAGGTAGAGATACTCGCTGAAATCGCTGATTCACTGGTGGTCGGGCACTCGGTTGATGGCGATGTCAAGGTGATTTTGTTTATTCAACTGGCTGAAGGACAGCGTTTCGACACCGCTCTTGCCGGCCGAATTCGCCAGCGTATTCGAGAAAATACCACCCCCCGTCATGTCCCGGCCGATATCGTTCAGGTTTCGGCGATTCCCTACACCCGCTCCGGCAAGAAGGTCGAGCTTGCCGTTACCCAGATTCTGCGCGGCGAAGAGCCCGCTAATCTGACGTCGGTGGGTAATCCGGAATCCTTACAGGCTTACCGGGACTATCGAACGGCTAATTAGTGGCCGTTATCGTTAATGGAAAAGGGCATCAATTGTACGGAATTCCTTGAAGTTCTGTTGCTGGTGAAAGTCACTATTGGATGGCTGTCCGACTTTTTTTGCTGGGGCGGATGGTGTTTGCCTGACGGGGCTCGCTGAGGTCTGCTAAACATTGGGTCCTAGCAGGGCCCTTTTAACGGGTAAGTGTCAGTTAATCTGGCTCACTCACTGATAAGGATCATAACGGCTTAACAGCACCAGTGAGTGCGGCTCCAGTTCATAGTCGCGTTGGATGCGCTCGGTTTGATCCGGTCGCAGTCCATCGTTGTGAGCCGTATCAAACTGCAGCTTCCAGCCAGACAGGGGGTTGGCCGGTAACGTAAAGTGACTGGTGTGATCATCGCTGTTCAGCAACAAAAGATAGTACTCTTCACAGGTGTGCAGATTGATCGCCGGATTGCGAATGTCAGTCGACAGAAGGATACCAAGGCAGCGTGTCTGCTTGTCCTGCCAGTCACGAATTTCCATGGCATAACCGTCGTTGCGATACCAATGGACGGTATCGGTAGTGGCCGGTGAATCGGCATGCGCTGGCGCTTCGAATACCAAGTTGCGAAACAGAGTGCTCGACTGGCGTATCTCGATGCACTGGGCCATAAACCGCTGCAATGGTCCTTTTTTTTGCTCCCAGTTTAACCAGCTGATGTCATTGTCCTGACAGTAGCCATTGTTGTTGCCCTGCTGGGTTCGGTTCAGCTCGTCACCACCGAGCAGGTGCACCGCCCCCTGGGACAGTAGCAACGTTGCCAACATGTTGCGTTTAATTTGCTGACGATGTTGAGTAATCGTCTCATCAGATGCCGGACCTTCAACTCCCCAGTTATAGCTCAGGTTGTTGCCGTGGCCGTCGAGGTTGCGTTCCTGGTTTGCTGAATTATGGCGATCGTTGTAGGAAACCAGATCGTTTAGGGTAAAACCATCGTGATAGGTCACATAGTTGAGGCTGGTCGAGCTTGAGTGGGCGCTCTTGTTCAGCACGTCCCTTGAACCCATTAATACATTGGCAAGTTCCGGCATGACGCCCACGTCAGATCGCCAGAAACGGCGCAATGTATCACGAAACCGGTCATTGCATTCGTACCAGTTGGCCGGAAACTGGCCCAGTTGATAACCACCCCGGCCAATGTCCCAGGGTTCGGCAATGAGTTTAGAATGCCGGATCACCGGGTCTTGATTGCAGGCCATAAAAAAAGCGGCTCTACCGGAAAAATCCCACTCTTCGCGACCCAGCGCAGCAGCCAGGTCAAAGCGAAAACCGTCAACCTGGTAGTGGTGTAACCAGTGACGCAGACTGTCCATCACCAGTTGCAGGGTAATTTCTTCGTGCAGATTGACGCTGTTGCCGCAGCCGGTGTTGTCGATGAAGTGGCTGAAGTCGTCATGCTTGTGCCGGTAGAACCAGGGGCCATGCAGACCCTTCTGACTAAGGCATGGCCCCAATAGATCGCCTTCGGCAGTATGGTTATATACCACGTCCATAATAACTTCGATGCCAGCCTGGTGCAGGCTGCGAACCAGTGTTTTGAATTCAGCAACGGCGTCGTCGATCGCGTAGCGCGGGTCCGGCGCAAAAAAAGACGCAGGGTTATAACCCCAGTAATTGGTCAAACCCAGGTCGGCCAGGCGCGGCTCGCTCATAAAGGCAAAACAGGGTAATAATTGTACGGCGGTCACGCCCAGTGATTGCAGATGTGCAATGCTCGCTTCATGGGCAAAGCCAAGATAGGTGCCCCGCAGATGCTCGGGCACCTCCGGATTTAGCTGACTGAAACCTTTTACATGTGCTTCATAGATAACCGTATCGGGCCACAGCGTTTGTGGTGCCTGGCTGTCCTGCCAGTCGAAGGTATCCTCTGGCGGAGTCAGGCCTTTGGGCATATGGGGGGCACTGTCCATCGGGCAGGGCTTCAGGCACGTCAGATCGCTGGCGTCATGAGCGTAAAGGTTGCGATGGGGTTCGAAAGGTTTGGAAATCGCCACTGCATAGGGGTCTAGCAACAATTTATTAGGGTTAAACAGTGCACCCCGGCTGGGCTCGAATTCACCGTCAGCACGAAAGCCATAACGGGTTCCTGGTGCAAGATCGGGGACAAATCCGTGCCAGATATCGCCACTTCGCTGCAACAGCAGTTCGCCGCCAATTGCCACATCTTCGCGGTCGAACAAGCACAGCCGCAGGCGGGTTGCCTGGGGGCTGAAGACGGCAAAATTACAGCCGCCTTCACTGTTATGGGCGCCTAGTGGATAGGGCTGGCCGGGCTCAAGTCGTATCGACATCCCGGATTCTGAACTGGACATTAAAAGCCTCTTCACACATGAACTACAAGGGCGGGTAAACAGCCAGAGAGTATGCGCTAACGTTGTTGCTACTGAAATCACCAGATTCGCAATTGCTTGCTGGGTAAGTTGCCAAGCTTCGCCAGCTTACTTTACCAGGTTGTTGAAAAAGGCTCTCTACCTTTTCCAAAACTCGAAAAGCAAAAATACGCCGTATTTTCTCACAAAATCAATGACGCCTAAGTCATTGATTGCGCCGGAACATCCGACGTGTCGGGCCAGGACTTCCGGCTGCCTGCGATGCGACTACTCACTCAGCTTCAGAAACAAAGCACTCAGTGGCGGCAGTGTCACTTTTAAGTGTTGTGGCTGACCATCTGCCTGGCCGCTATGAGTCGTCAGTATTGATGCGGTCGGGAAATTACTGCCTCCGTAATATTCCGAATCGCTGTTCAATAAGATCTCATAGTTACCGGGTACCGGCGCGCCCAGCACGTAGCCTTCGCGCGGCATTGGGGTGAAATTGACCACAACCAGGATGAGTTCTTTGCCATCGAGTGACTTGCGAAACAGACTGATGACGCTGGCTTGTGAATCGCCCGAGTTTATCCAGCCAAACCCATCGACCTCACAATCAGTCTCATGGAGCGACGCTTCGTTTCGATACAGTTTATTCAGGTCGCGGAACAAAGCCTGGATACCCCGATGCCTCGGTTGCTGCAGCAGTCCCCAGTCGAGCTGGGCGCGGTAATTCCACTCCAGTATCTGGCCAAACTCGTTGCCCATAAAATTAAGCTTTTTGCCGGGGTGAGCAAACATGTAACTGTAATAGGCGCGCATATTAGCGGCCTGCTGCCATTCATCACCCGGCATACGAGTCATCACGGTACCTTTGCCATGCACCACTTCATCATGTGACAGCGGTAATACGAAATTCTCGTTGAAGGCGTATACCGCAGAGAAAGTCAGAGTGTCATGGTGGTATTTGCGATGCACCGGATCCTGCTTCATGTAACTGAGTGTGTCGTGCATCCAGCCCATGTTCCATTTGAAACCGAAGCCCAGACCGCCTGCGAATACTGGCCGGGAGACACCGTCGAAGGCAGTCGACTCTTCAGCAATGGTGTAACAACGGGGAAACCGCCCGTAGACGGTTTCATTAAACCGACGGATAAAGGCAATGGCTTCATAGTTGTGGTTGCCGCCATCGACATTAGGCGTCCATTCGCCCTCTTCACGCGAGTAATCAAGATACAGCATCGAGGCCACGGCATCGACGCGAAGGCCGTCGATGTGAAACTCCTCAAGCCAGATCAGGGCGGATGAAACCAGAAAGTCGCAGACGGTGTAACGACCGAAATCGTAAATGTAGGAGCTCCAGTCGGGGTGCCATCCGCGCTGTGGGTCGGCGTACTCATAGAGGTGTGTACCGTCGAACAGGGCCAGACCGTGCTCGTCGGCCGGGAAGTGAGCCGGAACCCAGTCAAGAATGACGGCGATGCCGTTCTGATGGCATTGATCCACCAGATACTTGAACTGATCGGGTGTGCCAAAACGACTGGTGGGTGCAAACAGTCCGATCGGCTGGTAACCCCAGCTGCCGTCGTATGGGTATTCAGATACCGGCATCAGTTCAAGGTGCGTGAAATTCATGTCGAGCAGGTAAGGAATGAGCTGGTCGGCCAGATCATGGTAATTAAGAGGGAGGCCGTCGTGGGTTTTCCAAGAACCTGCATGCAATTCATAAATGCTCATCGGCTCATGGCACGGTTCTGAAACCGGACGCTTGAGCCAGGCCTTGTCCTGCCACTGGTACGCCTGATGATCTACGACAATGGAATTGAAGTCGGGATACTGGGTGCTGCTGAAGGCGTAGGGGTCACTCTTGTGGGGCAGCTTGTGCTCGCGGGCGTCTTTCAGCTCAAATTTATAGGCATCACCCGGCTGCAAATGCGGTACGAATAGCCGCCAGACGCCATCATGATGGCTGGTCATTGGGTGGCGCCGGCCATCCCAGTTATTAAAGTCGCCGATAACACTGGCACTGCGTGCATTGGGCGCATAGACCGCAAAGCGAACGCCCTGGACCTCGATGCCGTTCAGTGTGGTCGAGCACAGTTGAGCACCCATGGTCTTGTATAGCGTGGCGGAATCGCAAGGTATGTCCTCAAATGTCCGCTCGATGCATTGGTAAGCATCAACAACATCCCATTCGTGGTCGTCTTTGCCTTGAATATGCAGTGTGTAAGCTGGCCGTTTTTTCTGCTTGATGGTCAGTTCAAATACATCGCTTTTGGTCCAGCGACTGAATGTTCCCAGCGTCTTCCCTGAAGCCAGATCATTAGCATCGAGCTGTTCGGCATCGGGCTGGTAAACGCGAATCAGCCAGCCAGCATCCGTCTCAAAGACACCAAGGTGATCAAAGGGGCGTGCTTCAAGGGCTTGATTCAGACGTTCGACGAGTTCCCGGTTGGGTTGATTCATAAAATTAGTCTGCCTTGTCTGTCTGGTCGAGTGGCCAGATTGGTCGGCCTGCTGCATGTTGGGCAGGGCAAGCGACCTCTGTTGTTGTTAGTAGGGCAGGTTAGCAACCAGGCTTGCCAGTCTGCCCGCTCAATGAGCCGTGGCCTAGTGTTCGCTACCCACAGACCTGCGTACAGTGTAGACCCAAGCGGGCCGCTCTGCAGGGTAGCAATCCCCGCGATTCACCAAAAACGGGTCGTATAGCCAGTCAGTGTGTGTTCAGTCCCCTAGTGAGACGCACAGAACGTGCACCCAATCGACCCGTTCGGGTCGATAATAGACCGACGCTTCTGGTACCAGCCGCAGCCAGTTGTTGCGCAACACATTGGACGGGGCGCTCAGTTGAACACCGCACGCGCTTTGTTCTTGATCGTCACGATAGAGCACCTGAGCGTCGAAGGCCAGAGTGAGGCTGCTCAGATACCAAAAACAAGCAAGGGAAGCATCAACCGGACCGAGGCTGAACTGATCATTGATCTGGTTCAACACCATGTTGCGAAGCCGGTATCGGGACAGAAGGCCGCCGTGTAAAAGGTTATACCGTGAGATGCCCGCCCGCCTCGCTACCGCCGGGATTCGAGCGGTGCAGTGCAGGCGAGTGATCAGGCGGTCCGGCGCTAGGCCGACTGGCGAAGAGCCGCGATGCGATCATCCAGGCTGGGGTGCGAGGCGAAAAGCTCCTTGCGCTTGCCCTTGATGCCAAAGGCAACCAGCTGACCATCCAACTGAGAATCCTGCCCAGTTTTCAACCGTTCCAGGGCTGCGATCATTTTCCGGGCACCTACAAGCCCAGCAGAGCCGGCATCGGCCCGGTATTCACGCTGACGCGAGAACCACATGGCGATGATGCTGGCGAGCACACCAAACACCATTTCCAACACCATCACTACAGCAAAGTAACTGAAGAAGCCGAGCCCCTGGCTATTATTTCCCCGGGAGATGGCATTGTTGATGATTTGCGCGACAATGCGCGCGAAGAAAATAACAAAGGTGTTCAGTACACCCTGCACCAGCGCCATGGTGACCATGTCACCATTGGCAATATGCGAGACCTCATGCGCCAGCACCGCTTCGGCCTCATCCCGGGTCATCGTGCGCATCAAACCGACTGAAACGGCCACCAACGAATTGTTCTTGCTTGCACCGGTCGCAAAGGCGTTGGCTTCAGGGGCTGGAAACACCGCCACCTCGGGCATACCGATGTTGGCCTGCTTGGCCAGGCGAGCGACAGTTTCCATTAGCCACTGTTCTTCGGCGTTGCCCGGTCTTTCGATGACCTTGGCGCCGGTCGCGCGCTTGGCCATCCACTTGGACAGTAGCAGGGAAATAAAGCTGCCGCCCATACCAAAGACAAACGCCAGTACCAGATAAGCGCCGGTACTGCCCAACTGGACGCCAAAGGCGGGAAGGACGACGTTCATGAAAACACCCAGCACCACAATGATGGCGAGGTTGGTTCCCAGGAAAAGCATGATGCGTTGCATGACAACACCTCTGATAAATGATTCTCGTTATTATGGGGACGTTGGCGCTACTGGCAAGTGGGTCAAAGGTCAGCTTTGAATAAAAGTGGTTCACCCGATACTCTCGTTCAATTCATAACGCTTTTCTTTTAGCTCATATTGAGTGCCAACCCTAACGGGTTAACCATGGCAGGCAACTGAAACCGTTCTAGAAAGGCCACACCAATAGAATGACTGGGATCGAGACGGCAATAACTAACAACGACATTGGCAAACCCAAGCGCCAATAGTCTCCGAACTTATAGCCACCCGGTGCCATCACCAGCATGTTGGACTGATGACCGATGGGCGTCAGGAAGGCGCAGGAGGCGGCAATTGCGACGGCCATTAACATCGGGTCGGGTGATACGCCCAAACCGACGGCGAGCTTGATCGCTACTGGAGCGGCCAATACCGCGGCGGCGGCATTGTTGATGATGTTTGATAACAGCATGACGGCAATCATCAAAACCAACAGGGTGGCTGAAGCTGGTATCGACTGGCCCATCACCAGCAAGCCATTGGCAATCAATTGCGACCCGCCGGTGGTATCCAGCGCCTCCCCGATCGGGATCATGGCGGCCAGCAGAATAATGATCGGCAGATCGATGCTGTCATAAATTTCACCCGGCGGTACCAGCCGGGTCAGTACCATCGCCAGCGCCGCCGTTACCATCGCCAGTGCAGCAGGCACAATTTCAAATGCGATCAAACCAAGGGCAGCCGCAAACAGGCCGGTGGCCAGGAGTATTTTGTTAGGCTTGGCCAGACGCAACCCGCGTGACGCCAGCGGCAGACAGCCCAGATCATTCAAGGCACTCTGCATGACGGTCTCCTGGGCCTGTATCAGCAGAATATCATCTGCTTCAAACCGAATTTCACCAAGGCGCTGGCGCAATCGCTGACCCTGACGTGCCACCGCAAGAAGGTTCACACTGTGCCGTTCGCGCAGTCCCAAAGCCGTGGCTGACTGACCATTCAGCGGGGAACCTGTGGTGACGATGGCTTCGCTGAGTGTGAGTTCCTTGTGTTTTTTGGGTTTGTGATCCTCTTCTTCATCGGTCGATGACGTATGCTCGGGTTCAGCTGTTAAGTCCGTTTCTGGCTCAGTGTTTTGGTCTGCTTTCGCTTCTGCCGCTGCTTCGCTGGTCAGGGTTAAACCCGTGCTGTCGATCAGGGCTTTCAGACTGTCTGAATCAGCCTCGACCAGTAAAATGTCGTCGGCGTGCAGTACTTTATAAATGGACGGCATTTCACTGTGCTGTTCATCGCGTACCAGACCGACCACTATGACATCGGCTTCTTCGCGGACCGTTTCAATCAGGTCGTGAAGTGAACGGCCAACAAACTCGTTTTTCTCTGGCAGGGTTAATTCAGTGAGGTAAGCGCTGACCTCAAATAACTCGCCTGAGGACGATTCTGTGCGCTTGGGGGTAAACCGCCATCCAATCAGAGCAATGAACAGCACGCCAACGACGGTAATGGCCAATCCGACGGGCAGAAAATCAAACATACTGAAGGCGTTGCCATCAATCTCTCTGCGGTAAGAAGCGATGATGATGTTCGGCGGTGTGCCGATCATCGTCAGGGTGCCGCCGAGCAGGGAACCAAAAGCCAGCGGCATCAGCAAGTAAGACGGTGAACGCCCGCTTTGGCGCGCCATCCAGATCGCGACTGGCATAAACAGCGCCAGCGCACCAACGTTGTTCATGAACCCCGAACAGATCGCGACAATGCCGGTCGATGTATTCGACATCGGGCACACTTAGTGTGCCGCGCCACCAGTACCCATCAGCGTGGAAAAGCCAGCAATGCCCGTGCCCAGGCTATGGCGCACGATGCCCTTGGGCAATGAATCGGCCAAAGCCGCCGGTTCCTTGCTAAAAGCCATGTGGGCCGCAACAAGCAGACCGACGACCCCGAAAACAATCGACAATACCTGACCGGACACCATGCCACTGACCAGCACACCGACTAACAATGAAGGTGCCAGCGATTTGAGCAAGCCTGAGTGCATTTGGCGACCTTGGACGCAATGACTGTGTCTCAAGGGTCTGTAACTGCTAAAATCGCACCAGCTTTGTGCGTTGCGGTTTATCAACCCGGTTCTGTAGGAGGGCACCCCGTGCGCGACAGTTAGTATAACCAGCCACAAAACCAGGCCCACCGGCAGCTTCGAGCGACAGCCGCAACCCGGCCCAACCGGGATCGAGTTTCGCCCGGGCTTGCAGGTGCTTCCTGCACCCAAGCCCTACCGCAGGCACCCAAGCCCTACCGCAGGCATCCATGCCTGCTGCGAGACCCGATGCCGGTCAGTGCCTGACCTGTGGTGGTTTATTGGAGGGAACGCAACTAAAGACCCTGTGAAAGAAAGTCACAAACTTGTAGGCGATTGGGACTACTCAGTCAGTGAATTTCAGACTCAGAGATGGCTCAATGCATTGCTAGACTCTCCCAATAACACATTTTTTATCGCCTTCATCGGCGGTTCAGTTGCTGGTTGGGTTGTTGTAGAAAACGTATCTCGTTGGAGGTCGAATGTACCTCTGAAATCAGCGGGCTTGTCGTGGGGTCAAACTTCAGCCGCCTGCTACCAGAACATGTGGTTCGACATTTCGTAAGAAAAGTAAAAATTACATTTTTTGGTTTTCGTGTGTTGAAAAAGGCAGGAAGCCTTTTTCAACAACCTGTTAGGTATCGGGCACCTACTTGTAAAGGCTGCCGAAGCATGGTCTCGGCGAGTTGAACTATCGCATGTGGTCGTTCGTTCAAACGTGAGGCGTCTGGAATCTCATGGTTTTTATCAGGCCATCGGGTATAGGCTCGAAAAGACGACGCATATATATTCGAAAGTATTAAGAAAATCCTGATGCCGATTGGGCTATTGCCTCCTTTATTACAGCCCTGAATCCCGACCATTTATAATAAGGATCAATTTTTTACATCTGAGGTGTCATGGTCCAGCTTTAAATGATCAGCAGAGTTTGAAAGGCAGGATGAATGAAGTGACTATCACCTTTTTGCGCCTTTTTGCACCTTTTAGCAAAAACACAAAGACGTGAAATGAGTAGCGGGAGGGAACTCACTTCACTGGACGTCAATGGTTAATAGCGGTCGTTAATGAAGACCCGATCGCCTCCTGGCGCACCGGTATGGCATGCTATACAACCCCCAGGCATTCCTTTTGCGACACGTCCCACCAGCGGCATGCCAGCAGGGTTGGTGTCAAAGGAACCGTCTGCCAGATACTTGGCCCAGAACCAGTTATTGTTGTCTGGATCATACCCTTCGCGCTGGAACATGACGGTAACTGAGCCAAGATAGGCCTCCGGATCGTTGGCTACGTTTTGGATGGAAGCACCCTCGCCGCCGTAATTGTGTTTGACGATGACAACACCTTCTTGTCCGTTGATGCGTAGTTTGCCTTCCAGTGTATCCAGGATGGCTCCGTGCGGGTGCTGACCCTGATAGGGTCTCGACATGATTCGGTTATTACCGGTAAAGTTATTCCGAACCATGCTGTTCCAGAGTGTTTTTGCAAACGTCTGATCTTCCTGTCCGCCGAATGGTGCGCCATGCGAATCAGCATGGGCTGAGCTGATCATAAAACCGATCAGCAGCGATATCGTGAGAGCCAGCCATTTTTTCATTGTTATTCTCCTTGACAGTTTCTTGGTTGAGGTTACCCCAATCTTGCAATAGTCGGAGAGTGCGATACGTTCCGTCTGGATCTCTAACAGTGATACGTTTTTTATTGTGGTTCTGCTGTCGATGTACCACCTGTACCCCAACATTCAAGCAGGTTAGGTGGTTTTCCCATAAGCGCAAGAAATGAAGATCGCCGGCCCAATACAGACCATCATCTGATACCTGGTGCCAGCGCACCTGGCTTTCACCCGTGTGGCGTAGATCGAACTCGCCATTGTCCCGCCGCTGATACAGATCGCCATTTTGGATGAGATAGTATCCATATGGCGATGCCGTGATCGCAGGAGCAGGCAAAAGGTAACGATTTTTTTCGCTCAGTGTCTCTGACTCCAGTATCAGAAAGGTCCGAGCGTAGACACTAACGGCAATGCCGCCTTCCAACCAGGACAGGGGTGAATAGATTGCCTCGTTGGGCAACGGCACGCTGGCCAGTGTTGCGCCGCTGGTTAGATCAAGTTTGAATAATTGATGCGACTGACCAGCGAGAAAGATGACGTCGCGCCGGACAAGTGGCGGGAATAACCAGCCCTCGAACTGGCGCTGCCAGATCAGGCGTCTTTCTTCCAGATGCCAGGCAGATACCCTCCCATCCAGGCTGGTGGCAAAGAGCAGCGGTGCCTGGTAAACAGGTGGGAAGCCGCGGCTGCCAGCATGCAACTCTATGGATTCGCCGTCGCTGTATTCGATGATGGTTCCGGAGGTGTCTGCGAACGCACGAAATTCATTGGTTTCCACATAGGGCAATTGCCAGTCGCTTCCGATCTGCAGTGGCGCTGACGATGCCATGGGTGCACCGAACAGGCTGACCAACAACATCCAGAGTCTTGAACGGACGAATCTCATGATGGGACTCCTGGCGATTGTTAATCGTATCGGCAATGGCGGGTGTTAAAAGTGCCTGGGCGAAGTCAGTCGAATTGTGAGACTTGCTGCAAACAGACTGTCATCGGGATCGTAGATGGATAGCATCGTAATAGCTAGCAACGGGCACATCAATGAGATCGGGTGCCGGGCTGCAGAACGGCTGTTCATGAAGGCGACTTGTATGTCTGGATTTAAAGCTGACATAGTTCAGCCTGGAACAAACTGCTCAGTGGGATCGAACAGTACAGTACTTGGTTAAATGTCTTTCCTCTGACCTTGCACCGACGTATGGGATAACTAAACTGGTTTTCTCGTTTTGATTAAACAGGAAAAACCATGTTTCTTGTAGGTTCATGTCACTGTGGCGAGGTGCAGTTTCAATTGAATTCCTCTCATCCTTATCCCTTTAATTATTGTTATTGTTCCATCTGCCGTAAGAAAGCGCACTTAGTGAAAGACTCAATACCAGATGGTAGAATCGTAAGATATCCATGAAAATTTCGAGTCAGAATGCAGGTATAGACACTATCAAAAAAATTCATGAACGGGCTGGCAAATGGGGCTAATCAGCCAGTGAAATTCAGACTCAGGTATGGTTTGATGCGTTGTTAAACCCGTTGAAACACAAAATGAATGTCAACGTTGAAACAGTCGGGTGCCAATCCAGAGCGCCAGAAACAGCCCGACGGCCAGCCACATCAGGCCGATATTCTGCTGTTTGACGGCACCGGAAAACATCACGTAGGGCACGGAATGCGCCAGTTGCAGTGGCCAGTTAATCAGTAGGTATGTTTTCAGTGGTAGCGTGCCACTGGCGGTTAGAATGTTCTTTACCATGTAAGGGAGTACAGGCACGGCAACGATTCCAATCGCCCAATTGACCTGAGACGCCTCATTCATCGATGGCGAGCTATACCCACGCCGATCCAAAAAGCGTTTCACCACCGGTTTAATATAGGAGTGCATTGCCGCAAAACACATCAGCATGTGACCGATCATGGCAACACCGATAGCAACCATGCCCCAGCCAAAGCCGAATTTCACCCCGGCCATGATGCAGAATAGACTGAGCGGGACGCCCAGCACTGGCAAGAACACAAGGGCCACCAGGAACCATTCTGTTTGGGCGTTTGGTGTCATCACAAAATCTTTGATCTTGCTCAGTAGTATGCCGATGTCGGACCCGAACGTAAGCACCATGGCAATGGTAACCATGGCCAACAGGCTTAGGCTCAGCCAGAGCGTTGTGCGTTGCCGGGTGGTTCGGTTCTTGGTCATCAGGATCGATCCTTCTCCTCGCTCAGTGTCTGGCCGATAGCGCTGAACTTTTGCTGTAGCAGTTCCCATTCCGCCTGCAGCTTGGCGGTAATGTTGTCGAGTACCGGTGAGTCATCAGTGCGTGTAAACCACGGTTCAAACCAGTCGAGTGACCAACCGTCATACAGTGGTGTGACCAAGCCGCGCGGATCGACAATAGGGTAGAGTGCCAGATTCGGAAGGCCGACCGCCGACCAGTCGCGATGAGTCAGGTTCACGTGACTGAAACTGAACGCACGCGGGACAAAGCTCGGATCACCCGGTTGAAACTGTTTTTCAACCCAATAGGGCCAGACCCAGTCGAGGTTAGTCTGAATGGCTTTAGTGTTGATCAGGCCACGGGCGTGAAAGGTTACGCCCGCGCGCAGTAGCTCAATGGGTTCGGCGACCTCAGAGGGTTTTGAGAATTTACGCAGCCGTGCCAGAAATGAGACCGGATTGATAAACCCATAATGACGCGCAGCGCGTTGCATCAGGTATTTCCATGGAAGCAACTTGGAAAGCATGGTGTTGTCCTCTATGCATTGCGTGAATGACGAGCAGACCAAAAAATTCGATCTTTGTCGCATCGATTCATTCTGCATTTTTTGGCGTGTTCTATATCCTTCAGGTAATCAGTTCAAAACAACCTATCAAATCACTTGGTGAGACACCAGTCGACAGCTTGAATTAGTTCAATGACTATTCCCTGCTTCGACTGTTAGCAGCCTACCTATAATCAGGTGAAAACAGAGACAACCGGGATGTCTAACACAACCCCCGACGCCTTTTTCAACAACCTGCCAGGGTCAGTTTGCTATTCTGGTAATGCTCACTAACGTTCGGGTATGGATTCCATTAAACTGAAAAGGCCTGATTCTGAAGGGAAGTCACCATGTTGTTTATCCGATCCCAGACTCTGCTCGTATCCATTATCGTGCTGGCTTTGGCAGCTTGCTCCCAGCGAAGCACATTGTCGGAATCGGCCGTTACCGGCCCCAGTCCGCAATTGCCTGATCCTGAAAGGCGCCTGTTGCCAACTGTGAATCCAGCTAAAGCCATTGGCTGGCCAGAAGGGCAATTGCCCATACCCGCCGATGGCTTGAAAGTGCAGGTGTATGCCCAGAACCTCGATCACCCGCGTTGGCTATATGTCCTGCCCAATGGCGACGTTCTGGTCGCAGAATCCAATGCTCCGGCTGATTCCGGCGGGTTTTCCGGGTTGAAAGGCTGGGTTGCGGGGCTGATCATGAAGCGGGCAGGTGCTGCCACAACCAGTGCCGATCGCATTACCCTGTTACGGGACAGTGATGGCGACGGCGTGGTCGACTTACGAACCGTTTTTCTGGAGGATTTATACTCTCCTTTTGGTATGGCTCTGGTTGGCAATGATCTGTATGTGGCTAACACCGATGCCCTGATTCGATTCTCCTATCAGCAAGGGGAAACTCGAATCACATCGCCAGGAACAACCGTGACCCGTTTACCGGCCGGTGAGCTTAACCATCACTGGACCAAGAACGTGATTGCGAGTATCGACGGCGAGCGGCTGTATGTCACCGTCGGATCGAACAGTAATGTCGGCGAAAACGGGCTGGAGAACGAGGTTAATCGTGCGGCCATACTGGAAGTGAATCCGGACACCGGCGATTATCGGGTCTTTGCTTCAGGGTTGCGCAATCCGGTCGGCTTGGCCTGGCAACCGCAAAGCGGAGACCTCTGGACCACGGTCAATGAACGTGACGAGCTGGGCGATAACCTGGTGCCGGACTACATGACGGCCGTCCATGACGGCGATTTCTATGGCTGGCCTTTCAGTTATTTCGGCGACAATCTGGATCCTCGCGTCACCCCTCAGCGACCAGAGCTGGTTGCAACCGCTGTTGTACCCGACTACGCCCTGGGCGCGCATACTGCCTCGCTCGGTCTGGCTTTCTACAACGACAACCGAATGCCCCAGTTCCGCAATGGGGCTCTGGTCGGTCAGCACGGATCCTGGAACCGGCGGGACCGAAGTGGTTACAAGGTCATCCATGTACCCTTCAAAGAGGGTGAACCGGCGGGGCAACCTGAGGATGTACTGTCGGGGTTTTTGAGCGAGGATGGTGAGGCGCTTGGTCGTCCGGTCGGCGTTGTGGTAGATCAGTCAGGGGCTATTCTGGTGGCCGACGATGTGGGGAACATCATCTGGCGGGTTATTCCTGAGTAACAATTCAGGAAACTGCTTGCCACAGAGCGTTGCATGTCGATTTTTTTTGCCCGTTCTGGAATGGGCCAAATACAACTTAATGTTGGCGGAACCGGACGAAAATAGTGGCGCAGGCAAGGGGGCGAACAGGGCTGACTGGCTGGCTGCCATACCCTGTTGTGCCATACCCTGTTGTGCCGCCATCGACTCAAGCCGTCAATACCCCGGTCATGTCCTGCCCGAAGCGACTGATCCAATCGGCCCATTCCTCCTTGCTGAGCATGTCGAACGCATCCCCGACGTTGATTTCACAATGCAGGGTGTCAGCATCAGTGCGATAGGGTGGTGGAATCAGCGCTATCTGGTGTTGCTTCATCCAGCGTTCGCCTTGAGCCAGAAATGCTTCCGGCTTGCAGCGAACACGTAGCCGGAACATATTGGTCTGTGGAATCGCAGGCCAGGTACTTATACCCGGCAACAGGTTCAGTTGTCCGGCCAGCCAGCGTGCGTGCTGGCGGCGTTCAGGTAGAGCCGCCAAATGCTGTGCCAGTCCCTCGCGCGCGGCGATAACGTAGGGGTAAAGCGCATAGAGGGTTCCGCCGACGCGCCTCTGCCAGACTTTTGCACGTGCAATGAAATCCGCATCGCCCACCAACATGGCCCCGGCAATACCCCCCAGGTCTTTATAGAAGCTCACATAAACCGAATCGAACAGATCGGCGATATCAGCCAGCGATTTATCGTAAGCCGCAGGGCATTGCCACAGTCGCGCACCGTCCATATGCAGTTTGATCCCTTGTGCCTGTGCCCAGTCACTCTGTCGTACCAGCTCGTCCCACTCAGGCAACTGTCCGCCGATCTCACGCATTGGCAGCTCCAGCAAAACAGCCGCCAGCGGATCCCGCGCTGCGTTTTTCAGATCGGCCAGTAACGGGACCCGGTGTGATTCACCCAGTTCGCAGCCCTTTAAATTCCACAGCACCTGATAGCTGTTGTGTTCGTGCAGCGCAACGTGATTGGTGGCATGGAGAGCTACATAGCCCGACCGGGCCAGATCTGCCCAGATGCGCAACGCCATCGGCTGCGCCATGGTGCCGCTGGGCATAAAAATCGCCGCTTCTTTGCCCAATAAAGTCGCTACTTCTCGTTCGAAAGACTCAATCAGGTCGCCATTGCCGTAATTGTCGATTAGCTCATCTGGGCCAGTGGCGTCAGCGAGCCGTTGCAGCGTTGCTTTGATTGACTCGGGTCTATGGCGACTGGCGTTGATGGCACAGGCGCGAAAGGTGGCTCGGTAGTGATCGACCGACATAAGTGTTACCTGAAATGAACGAAAGGCTGAGTCTAGCCCGTAAGGAAGCTTCGATGAAAGTCCGGTGATTGGACCAGGGCTCATTGTACGGCAGAGGCCAGCCCAACGTTTAAGTCTCACCGGCTATCAGTTGCCAGATCCGAGCGAACAAACCTTGTCTTTCATCGATGGTATGGAAATATTTATAGGTGACGGAAACAGTAAAACACGGGTGGCCTTTCTGGAAAAAGATCAAAATACGGACGTCAGTGAATTACGATTGCAAGTTTATACCGACCGTGAAATTGGCCAGTATCTGCGCGCAGAAGAAACCGTAGTAGACGTCGAGGCTAAGGGCTCCCCACCGGATGAAGACACTATGATCGAGGCGACCATGGGCTTCAGCATTCAACTGGTATTCTGACAGGTTGCTCTGTTACTCAGTCAGCCTCCTGACGTAACTTGTCCCGCACATTCATCAATACGGTTCCGTAGGCGTTTTCGCCTCGCTGGTCACGACCCGTACCCCAGAAATAATCATAGAGCGAGTTTTCTCGTATGGCCTGATCGCCTGTGGCCAGCAGGGCACTTGCAAATGCTTGGTGAGTGCGTGCCTGGGTGTATATGGCCCGAGTCATCATCAGTGGGCGAATGCCCTGCCAGTCCTTGCGTGTGCGCTTTAGCCAGCCGCGACCCTGTTGTCTGGCTTCCTCGGCGGTGGCAGCATTGAGAATATCGTCAAAGCGACGCTTGCCAGGGTATTTCATGGCCTGATAGTAGTGCTCGGCGGTTAGCCAGTGATACTCATCCAGATCGAAGGGGCGCTCGATTGCACAACCGAGTATTTCTTCCGGATTCAGCCGGTTGATCAATAGGGCATCGTTTTTCTGGGGGGGATCGAACAAGCTCATTACGTCAGTTTCCAGATGGCGGGTGGCTAGCAGGCGGCTGAAATTCTGTGAATTTCAATAGTCTTCTATTGTAGCCTAACCTTTGACAAACCTGATACTCATCGCCGGATCAGGACGATGAAGTGCCGATCACTGCAGCAATGACCGCAGGCGTGGATCGGCACTTTCCACAAGGTTCTAATCCAGATCGCTCGAATCATGCCGCTCGTGAACCTGTTCATCCTCCTCGCCCCAGGTTCGATTCACTTTGACACCACGCTTTACGGCGGGACGTTCGGCGATGGCATTGGCCCAGCGTAAAACGTGGGTGTAGCTGTGGGCTTCGATAAACTCGGCCGCGTCGTATACCTTGTTCTGCACCAGCCAGCCGTACCATGGCCACACGGATATATCGGCAATGCTGTAGTCGTCGCCACAGAGGAAGGTGTTGTCTGCCAGGTGACGGTCCAGAACGTCGAGCTGACGTTTTATTTCCATGGTGAAGCGGTTGATGGGGTATTCGTATTTTTCCGGCGCATAGGCGTAGAAATGCCCAAAACCGCCACCCAGTATTGGTGCACTGCCCATTTGCCAGAATAGCCAGTTAAAGCATTCTGTGCGTCCGGCCAGGGTGTCGGGGATGAAGGCGTTAAACTTTTCAGCCAAGTACATCAGGATAGAACCGGATTCAAAAACACGTTGTGGCGGTGTCACGCTGCGATCTACCAAGGCCGGAATCTTCGAATTTGGGTTGGCTTCTACAAAACCCGAACCGAATTGGTCGCCTTCCATAATATTGATCAGCCAGGCATCGTATTCGGCATCCGTTATACCGGCGGCCAGCAATTCTTCCAGCAGGATGGTGACTTTCACGCCATTGGGCGTTGCCAATGAGTGCAGTTGCAGCGGATGCTTGCCAACATTTAGCGGTTTGTCATGTGTCGGCCCGGCCACCGGGCGATTGATGTTGGCGAACCGACCGCCGTTGCCGGGCTCCCATGTCCATACTTTGGGTGGGGTGTAACCGGAGTCACTCATGGTTAAATACCTGTGTCAGTCAATGATAGTGGTAGTAGAGGGTGAGGGCAGATACCCATTTTACGAGTGACAGTGCGCTACAGATTGTTTAGTGAGCTGGAATCCGGATCGTTAAAACAGGACTTTCGTTACTGACGTGTGCCGGTCCTTGCGCCTAAACTCAAGTCTGACAACGCATAACAGGACGTCTGCCATGATCCGCCGTTTAACCATAGTCCCGTTGCTGGTTTGCTCAATACTGCCCGCTCTGGCCGAAGACATCGGTTTCCAGCGCTACTATCAGCAGAATGAATTTTCGCTGACAACACCCGGGGCCATGAAGTTCGGCCTGTACGGGTACGACAACCCGGCCGGTTTGCACTATCTGACAGAGGGTGATGCGGTCGTTAGCTGGACCAGCGATGATTTTCTTTACGATGACCAGCGCTGGAATGCGACGCTGGCCACACCAGGCATGAGCTTCAGTTTTGGTCGCGACAATCGTGGCGATGCTCAAATACGGGATTACAAGCTGGCCTTTGGCGGCGGATCGGATGACAGCGCTGCGGGCTTGTCCATTGGCTGGTTCGGCGGCGATACTGATCCTCAGGATCTGCGTACGCATTTTACCCTGGGTGCATTAACCCGCCCCAACCGCTATGCCTCCATCGGACTGACCGGAACGCTGGCGACCGATACCCGCTATTACGAAGGTACTGTGGATCTCGCCTACCGGCCGTTTGGCAATACCAAACTGGTGTTGTTTGCCGACTATGCGCTGGGCAATGACCAGCGCTTCGATGACGGTCAATGGTCTGTGGGCGGAGCGTCAGAAGTGATGCCGGGTATTCGATTGACCGGTCGCTATTTCGATGGCGGGACCGTTACTGCCGGCCTTCAGGTCAGTCTTGGTCATACCGGCTTCAGTGCCCAGTCCCATCAGCCTGATGGTGCCGATTCTTATCAGTCATACTCGGTGCGCGCCGGTGGCTGGGACCGCAATCTCTTCGATGCCTGGTCCAGCCCGCAAGAGGATGTTCTGGAACTGAGTCTTGATCAGCAAATGGCCTATCAGACGTTGGGCGTATTTGATCGCCGCCGCTCCCTGCTGGATACGCTGCGATATATCGATGCTGCGCGCCAGGATGACAGCATCGGCGGCATCGTGGTCAATACAACGCGGATGCAGGTGCCTGCGGCCATGGCCTGGGAACTCAAAACGGCGCTGGATGCTTTCCGTGCTTCCGGCAAAACGGTGCTGCTTTACATCGAGGATGGAGGCATGACCGAGCTGTTGCTATCGTCAGCGGCCGATGAGGTTATTCTCGACCCTATGGGCTCTTTGACCGTGCCCGGCTTTGTGTCCGGCAGTACCTATCTGGGTGACTTGCTGGCGCATTGGGGGATTGGAGTAGATGAGTTTCGTAACCTGGAGTACAAAACGGCTTTTGAGAGTTTGTCGCGCAGTGACATGTCAGCGTCGGATCGGGTGCAGCGTCAGGCGATGGTCGACAGCTTCTATCAGCTCTGGCAAAGCGCCATGGCAAAAGGACGGGGTCTGTCGGCGAAAGAATTCGATGACCTCATTGACCGCGGTATTTACCTCACCGCCAGCGATTTGCTGGACATGGGTGTTGTCGACCGGCTAGCGCGCTATTCGGACCTGGATCAGATGCTCGAGAACGCCAAGGGTAACGCACCCAACCGAGTCTCGCCTGATGGCCTGAGGGTATTGCGTGAACCCAGCGATGACCAATGGGGTCCTGCTCATCGTATCGCGGTGGTCTATGCAACAGGGATGACGGCCACTGACAGCGGCATGCGCACCCGCGATCTGGCGGACTCCCTGCGAACGTTGCGCGAAGATGACAGTATAAAGGCCGTGGTTCTGCGTGTGGACTCCCCCGGAGGCCTCATTCTGGCGGCGGATCTACTCGCCCAGGAAGTGAAATTAACACAAGCGGAGAAACCAGTCGTGGTTTCGATGGGCGCACTGGCGACGTCGGGCGGTTATTGGGTATCCATGCATGCCGGTACGCTGGTCGCGGCACCAAATACAATTACCGGTAGCATCGGCGTAACCGGTGTTCGCCTCTGGGACGACGGTCTAGGTGACCGGTTACGACTGAACAGTGATTCGGTCAGTCGCGGTAACTCCGCTGATGCTGATTTCGGCATTGGGCTGCCGATAGCGGGTCTGTCGTTGCCAGACCGGAATCTGACCCCTGAAGAACGGGCTGGCATCATGCGCCGTCTTGACTATTTTTATGAAGACTTTGTGACCCAGGCGGCTGAGGCCCGGGGTATGACAGTTGGCGCCATGCGCGCTCTTGCAGCCGGACGTATTTACAGCGGCACCGATGCGGTTGCCGCCGGTCTGGTGGATGAGCTGGGTAGTCTGACTGATGCTATTAACCTGGCCCGGCGTCAGGCTGGCATTGCCAATGATGACAAGGTGCTGCTGGTCGAAAGCCCGCGCTCCGGTGTGTCATCGTTGCGCGATCTGCTCTATCTGGTCGATGTCGAGGGTGCGCAAGCCCTGGTATTCAATCGCCAGCAATATCTGATGGATCTGGTCGAGCATCGGGGTCAGCCTATGGTGTTGTTGCCCTATCATTATTTTGATCGGGCGCTGCTGCAATAGTGCCGGAAGGTTGCTGAATGTCGGACCTGTCTGTTCACCCTCTGCACGGTCCATCAATGTGTGATCGTGTCGCTGAACGTGGCAGTCTGTGCGGAGTTTAACAGTGAAGTCATGCCATCACCCTGAGCGGTTAAGGAGGCATTGAGGTTTGATGGTGGAGAGTACAGCCTCGTCAAGGGCAGGGAGCTTGTAAAAATAGCCCGGCATTAGCCGGGCTTGGGGCGGGATTGGGGGCCCGCCATTTCACGCTGACTTCAGACCAGATCGAACCGGTCTGCGTTCATTACCTGAGTCCAGGCGGTGACGAAGTCATTAACAAACTTCTCTTTAGCATCGTCTTGGGCATAGACTTCTGCGATGGCTCGTAACTGGGAGTTGGAGCCAAAGATCAGGTCGACCCGGGTGCCGGTCCATTTAACCTTGCCCGTTTTGCGATCCGTCCCTTCAAACACCTCGGCATCGGCCGATGTGGCCTGCCATTGCGTGTTGTTGTCGGTCAGGTTGACGAAAAAGTCATTGGTCAGCTTGCCCGGCATTTTGGTGAGCACACCCTGTTGTGCCTGTTTGTAGTTCGCATCCAATACCCGCATGCCACCGACCAGGACAGCCATTTGCGGCGCACTGAGGCCCAACAGCTGCGCCTTGTCGATCAGCATTTCTTCGTCGGAGACGGTAAAGGCCGCGCGACGATAGTTGCGGAAACCATCGGCTTCGGGCTTGAGCCAGTCGAAGGTTTCAACGTCGGTCTGCTCGTCGGTTGCATCGGTACGGCCCGGTGCAAAGGGTACATCAACGCGGTAACCGGCATTTTTTGCAGCCTGTTCAACAGCCGCGATACCGCCCAGTACGATCAGGTCCGCCATGGACACTTTTTTAGTGTCACTGTTGAAGGCTGATTGCACACCTTCCAGTACCGACAGTACCCGGGCAAGCTGATCTGGCTGGTTTACGTCCCAGTCTTTTTGCGGTGCCAGGCGAATACGGGCACCGTTGGCACCACCACGTATGTCTGAACCGCGGAAGGTTGATGCAGATGACCAGGCGGTGTAGACCAACTCGGAGATCGAAAGCCCGGTTTCCAGAATCTTGCCTTTTAGGCTGTCCACGTCATTGGCGCTGACCAGTTCGTGGTCAACGGCAGGCACCGGATCCTGCCAGATCAGGTCTTCAGCCGGAACTTCCGGACCGAGGTAGCGCGTTTTCGGACCCATGTCCCGGTGCGTCAGTTTGAACCAGGCGCGAGCGAAGGCGTCGGCAAATTCTTCCGGGTTTTTGTAGAAATGCTCCAGTACCTTACGGTATGCAGGGTCTTCGCGCATTGCCATGTCGGCGGTGGACATCATGATGCCAACTTTTCTGGTCGAATCTTCCGCGTCCGGCGCCATGTGGCCTTCAGCCAGACCTTTGGCGACCCACTGTTGTGCACCAGCCGGGCTCTTGGACAGCTCCCATTCGTAGCCAAGCAGGACATCGAAGTAGCTCATATCCCAGGTGGTCGGTGTGGGTGTCCATGCACCTTCGAGGCCACTGGTGGTTGTGTCTCGACCCTTGCCACTGCCGTGGCTGTTGATCCAGCCAAAGCCCATTTGTTCGATCGGTGCGGCTTCGGGTTCGGGGCCGACCAGATCCGGGTCGCCAGCGCCGTGCGTCTTGCCGAAGGTGTGCCCACCGGCCGTCAGCGCGACGGTCTCATAGTCGTTCATTGCCATGCGGGCAAAGGTTTCACGAATGTCTTTTGCCGACGCCAGCGGGTCTGCGACACCGTCCGGGCCTTCCGGGTTGACGTAGATTAGCCCCATCTGCACGGCGGCTAGTGGGTTTTCCAGGTTACGTTCCCCAGAGTAACGGCTATTGGACTTGTCACTGGTGGCTAGCCACTCTTTCTCGGCACCCCAGTAGATGTCTTCTTCTGGCTGGAAGATGTCGGCCCGACCACCGGCGAAGCCAAAGGTTTTGAAACCCATAGACTCAAGCGCGACGTTACCGGTCAGGATGAATAGATCTGCCCAGGACAGCTTGCTGCCGTATTTTTGCTTTACTGGCCACAGCAGGCGGCGGGCCTTGTCCAGGTTGCCGTTGTCCGGCCAGCTATTGATCGGAGCAAAGCGCTGATTGCCGGTTCCAGCTCCGCCACGGCCATCGCCTGTGCGGTAGGTACCCGCGCTGTGCCAGGCCATGCGAATCATAAACGGACCATAGTGACCGTAGTCGGCGGGCCACCAGTCCTGTGAATCTTTCAACAATGCTTCGATGTCTTTTTTGACCGTTGGCAGATCCAGTTTCTTGAACGCTTCTGCGTAATTGAATGCTTCACCCAGCGGGTTCGACTTCGGGGCATGCTGGTGCAAAATGGCCAGGTTCAATTGGTTTGGCCACCAGTCGTGATTGGCTGAGCCTGTATTGAGCTGGGTTCTGGAGCCGTGCATTACCGGGCATTTACCGGCTGACTCTGTATTGCTAGCGGTCATAACTTTCTCCATCTGTGACTGTTTGTTGTGCTTTATTGTGTTACTGGCTGCTTCAACGCGAGTGTAGACCGAATGCGTTGGCCAACGTTTGTGGTTACTTTATAGCCAATTTGCCCGCAGTCTGTGCGGGACTGAGCTATGGCAATCAAGAGCAGGGCAAGCGGGAGAAGCAATCAATGGCTTCTTTTCCGCTTTATATATTCTCTTTATAGCATTGTCCGATCATTGTCATAAGTTTGTTTTAGTGACCGATGCAATAGCTTTTTTATATCGACGCAGTCTGCGTGCTTTCAGCGGTTCGCGAGCACCGAAAGAGAATAGAACAGATTCCGCTAGCGTGCTGAGTTCGGTTCGATGTTTCATTGCTCCCCAGGGTACAGACGGATGTGCCGTAGCCCTCAGATGCGGTAAGATTCGAATCTGTTGTTGGAGCAGTTAGGATAACTATGCAAAACAATAAAAAAGCATCACCGTCGTTCGGCGGTCAGTCGCTGTTGCGTAGGGTGGCTCTCGGCTTGCTGCGACTTTTCGGCTGGCAGGTACAACCCTTCCCCGATATCCCCAAGGCCATTGTTGTGGGTGGTCCGCACACCTCGAACTGGGATGGCGTGCTGGGCATCGTCAGTAGTATTGCATTGGTACTGAATGCCCAGTTTATGATCAAGGATACGCTGTTTAGAGGACCATTGGGCTGGTTGTTGAAAAAGCTGGGTGCAATCCCGGTGGATCGCTCCAAAGCCGGAGGGATCGTGGCCCAGACCGTACAGACATTGAAGGCTCATGAACGCATCATTATTGTAATGACGCCGGAAGGGACGCGCAGCAATGCCGATCGATGGAAAACCGGATTTCATCACATCGCGCGCGAGGCCGGTGTCCCGGTTGTGCTGGCAACAGCAGATTATGGAAAGAAAGAAGTGACCTTTCCGCTGATTATACAACCGGGTGAGGATCTGGATGCCGATATGCAGCGCTTCTATGAATGTTTTTCCGAGGTTATGCCTCGGCACCCTGAAAAGCTGTCCCGCCCGGTGCGACTGCTGTGGGAGCAGAAACAGACTCAAGGGCCGTCGGGCAATGGCTGAGGCCTTGAAAGGTCACTGACCCTGACCCGAGTCCTGTCGGTTTAGCGCAGTTCCCAATGCCTGAAAATACCGGTCAAAGGCGGTGTTGATCCGATCTCGTTCCTGTCCTTGCGGGTAGAGTCCGAGCTTGGCCTCGGGGGATTCTTTGGTGCCTTTCACCAGAAAATGATTTTTCAGCGGTGCGTCTTGAATGAAGGCTTCGAAGGACCGAGCGGCCAGTTCTTCAGGCAAGCTATAATAAAGCGTGTCCTGACTGCGATCGACCGCAACCGAGCGTTTGAACAGGTCGCTGCTGCCGCTGCCCCGGTTATTCAGCAAAATCGACTGAAAGCAGTCAAATAGCAATCGGTTAAGCGGGTGATCAATGCTCGGGCTGTCTGCCAGCCAGGCCGCCGAGGCAAAGCGGCCGGCGGTGGCCGTTTTGAAAGCCTTTTCGGATAAGTAGTGGTCCAGAGCGTGAAACCATTCGTGTGCGATGCTGCCCGGTCCGGCATTCTTGGCCAGCGCCAGTGTGCGAGAGGCCGGTTCATAGTGGGCAGACACGCCTGGCTGGCCACCACGGCCATAGGTCAGCGACAGGGTGCCACGCAATGACAACAGGTCTGCTGGGCCATGCAGTAACAGTTGCAGGTCGGCGAGCGCATCGTAAAAGCGGTTGGCGGTATTGGCCTGTTCGGCTTTGGTCACCCAGCGTCCCACGGTAACCGTGCGCAGACCAAAACGACTTTTTACATCGGCAAAACCAACCCCGGCACCGGCCCTGTGGTCCGGGCCACTTCGGTAGAAGTCGCGGTCAAGCAGTCGGCTCTTGGATGGGCTATGGATGAGGCTTCTCCGGCGGGTTTAGGTGAAACACAGATGCATTTTAACCGGTGGTGAGACACACTGTCTTCCTGTCATTCCGTGAAGAGGTCAGGCGACAATGCCCCGAGTGGTCATGATTGATAATCACGACTCCTTCACCTACAACCTGGTGCACTATTTACAAGAGCTCAGTTGTGAGTTTGTCGTCGTACAGAGTGATGCCCGCGTCGCTCGACGATCTGGATGCATTGGGCAGGTTTATGGTGCCGCTATTGTACGGGCCGGGCAGGTGATGCATGGCAAAACCTCTCTGGTTCACCATGCCGGGCGAGGGGTCTTTGCTGATCTGCCGAACTCCTTCCAAGTGACCCGATATCATTCGCTGGTGATCGACAAAACCGCTTTGCCGGATTGCCTGGAGGTGACAGCCTGGACAGAAACACCCGATGGGGAGGTCGAGGCAATCATGGGGGTGCGTCATCGTTGGTTAGCCGTGGAAGGCGTTCAGTTCCACCCCGAGTCCATTTTGACCCAGAACGGTCATGCAATGCTCGCCCGATTTTTGGGTATACCGCTGCCGGAGTCTTTCAAGCTGGTGTCAGGGCCTGATCAGCCTGCATCAATCTGATATAGTGCCGTTATTACCCCTCACATTTACCCTGACCCGCAGGAGCGAGCATGGATATCAAATACGCCTTGAAGCGCATTTCCGAACACGGCCATTTTAGCCAGGAAGAAATGCAGTTGGTAATGCGCCAGATCATGACCGGTGAATGTACCGATGCCCAGATTGGTGCTTTTCTGATGGGGCTGCGCATGAAGGGGGAAACCATTGAGGAAATTACCGGGGCGGCACTGGTTATGCGTGAGCTGGCTGCGAGTGTTGAAGTGAACATCGACAATTTGGTTGATACCTGTGGCACCGGCGGTGATGGGCAGGACTTGTTCAATGTGTCAACGGCGGCGGCCTTCGTAGTTGCCGCCGCCGGTGGCCGTGTCGCCAAGCACGGTAACCGTGGCGTATCGTCTAACTCGGGTAGTGCGGATTTACTGGAAGCCGCTGGCATAAACATCAATCTGACTCCCGAGCAAAC
>Ga0307936_1000125_pt1 | contig 43444 bp, 38 predicted proteins | sample OrgLakmetagenom1_FD_201839 | JGI IMG/M metagenome (GOLD analysis project Ga0307936, IMG submission 201839) | Saline water microbial communities from Organic Lake, Antarctica - #1 | ecosystem: Environmental > Aquatic > Non-marine Saline and Alkaline > Saline | place: Antarctica: Organic Lake... | reverse complement strand
CTACAGTGAATCGTGACCTTGTCAACCGCTTTAAGAAGAAATTCGATAACCGGAATTCCCAATGTTTTCAAACGGTTGTCTTTCGATTTCTGCCCCGCCGAACCGGCGTGACCCTCGAGAGAGAGGCGTATTCTACAGCCCCACGATTAACTGTCAACGGTGCACAGGCAACTTTTTGCCAAAGGCTACGAATCACCATCAGAAAATCGTTTTTACCTGACCAGCAGATCGGACAGCTTTCGCTCGGGCCTCCTCAATAGAGTCCGCTTTGGCGAGTGACACACCCATCCGCCTTCTGCCCTTGAGGTCTGGCTTGCCAAACAGCCTAATAAAAACGTCCGGTTCGGCGAGGGCCTTCTCCAGGCCCGTGTACGCGACCTCGGAAGAATCTCCCTCCGGCAGGATCACGGCGGACGCGCATGGCCCGAGCTGGCGGATAGCTGGTACGGGCAATCCGAGGATGGCCCGGGTGTGAAGCGCAAACTCCGACAGATCCTGAGACACCAGTGTTACCAGCCCAGTGTCGTGAGGCCGGGGCGACACTTCGGAAAACCAGACCTGGTCTGCCTTTACAAACAGCTCGACGCCATAGATTCCATAACCACCCAGATTTTCAACGACAGCGCGGGCAATATCACGAGAACCTTCAAGAGCGGCGTCGGTCATGGCATGTGGCTGCCAGGATTCCCGGTAATCACCGTCCTCCTGGCGATGCCCAATCGGATCGCAGAACGAAATCCCATCACGGTGGCTGACAGTGAGCAGAGTGATTTCATAATCGAAATCAACAAAACCTTCGACGATTACCCGGCCCTTGCCCGCACGCCCGCCAGATTGCGCATACTCCCAGGCTTTCTCGACATCCTCGGGCGCTTTCACCGTGCTCTGCCCTTTACCGGAGGAACTCATGACCGGCTTCACTACCAGAGGCAGGCCAATCTCTCCGACAGCCGCCAGATAGTCCTCTCTGGATTCCGCGAACCGATAAGGCGAGGTTGCCAGCCCAAGTTCTTCTGCAGCAAGCCGCCGAATCCCCTCGCGATTCATGGTGAGATTTACGGCCCTCGCAGTCGGGATAACGCGATAACCCTCCTGCTCAAGCCTGATCAGCTCGGGTGTGGCAATGGCTTCTATTTCAGGGACAATAAGGTGAGGCTTTTCTGTTTCAATGACCTGTCGAAGCGCGTCACCGTCGAGCATGTCAATGACGTGGCTACGGTGAGCAACCTGCATCGCAGGCGCATTGGCATAGCGGTCCACGGCAATTACCTCAACGCCAAAACGCTGCAGCTCGATCACCACTTCTTTACCCAGTTCACCGGAGCCGCAGAAGAGAACGCGAAAGGCATTATCTTTCAGAGGAGTTCCTAGGGTTACCGTATCTGGCAGGGACACTTTGGGCATGGAGGCAGTTTCCTATCGGATCAATTGAGGAGGTCAGTTAACGCTGCCGGCCGTCATAGCCCGGCTTTTTCTTCCCGTTGTGCAACCTTTTCCAGCACCTTCAGACGTTCATCGTTATCAAGGCGTGGCCAGTTCATAATTTCATCGAGACTGCGGTGACACCCAATACACAGATCATTTTCATCAAGCGCACAGATACTCACGCAAGGCGACCGAGCCCGATTCTTTTTCTGCATCTCAGACATCAAATTACCCGGGTTGACAGGATTTAAGACAATCTACGTAGTTGGCCGCATTTTTGACGTAATGCGCAGCACTCATTTCCAACATTTTCTTCTGGTTCTCCGTCAGTTCCCGTTTTATCTTACCGGGGGAGCCAACCACCATTGATCCATCAGGCACCTCCATCCCTTCCGGAACAAGCGTGTTCGCGCCAATCAGGCAGTGCTTGCCGATTTTTGCACCGTTCAGAACCACCGCGTTAATGCCGATCAGCGAGTAGTCCCCGATCTCACAACCATGCAGCATGACTTTGTGGCCGACGGTCACCCCGCGACCAATGTTAAGTGGCAGGCCGGGATCTGTATGTAAAACGGAACCATCCTGTATGTTGGACTCGGGGCCAACGGTTATCCACTCGTTGTCCCCCCGGATGACCACGTTGAACCAGACACTGGATTGCTCCATCAGCCGGACGCTGCCAATGACAGATGCATTGTCAGCAACAAAATGGCCGCTTCCTTTCAATTCAGGTTTCCTGTCACCAAGCTCGTAAAACATATCAACCTCCTTTTACCGGCTCGAGCAAATCAATACCGGCGTTGTAAGCTGCATTCAGAAAGTCCACCAGAACGACGGCAGACAGACCCCAGATCTGATAGCGTTCCCACCGGTAGCAGGGCACGTAAAAAGTATTATCCATAAAACTCAGCGCGTCAGTTCGTTCCCGTTTGTCCTCCAGGAAAAAACTGACCGGCACCCGGAATATACTCTCGATTTCTGCCGGATTGGCCGTCAACGGATGATCGCCGGGGATGACGCCAACGTAAGGCGTAACGAGAATCTGGTGCAAAGACATGACCTGGCTCAACGGTGCAATCAGCTCGACCTGATCCGGCGGCAGACCTATTTCTTCATGGGTTTCCCGCAAGGCAGTGGCTGCCAGGGATTTATCCTCCTGGTCCCGGCGCCCACCCGGAAAAGACACTTGCCCGCGATGAGTGCTCAGATTTGCCGATCTCAACGTAAATATGATTTCGGGATTGTTCGAATCTTCCGTTACCGGGACCAGGACGCCCGCTTCGGGATAATCCAGCGTTAACAGCCTGGGAACATAGCCCGACAGTCGTTCGTGTAATAGATCGCGCAAAATCTGGCTCCGTTTTTACATCAGACTCTTGAATGAGAAACCCGCAGCACGGATAGTTGCATTCTCGAATACACCCTTATTCATTTTACGGTGAAGCACATGAAATACTGCAGCGCCTGCGGGGAGCAGGTCGAACAAAAAATTCCAGAGGGCGACAATCGTCACCGCTATGTGTGTATCCACTGCGAAACCATACATTACCAGAATCCGCGAATTGTCGCCGGTACCGTACCGATCCTGAACGGCCAGGTGCTGCTCTGCCGGCGGGCTATCGAGCCGAGGTATGGCTACTGGACACTACCAGCGGGCTTCATGGAAAACTCCGAGACGACACTTGAAGCGGCCGACCGAGAAACCCGCGAGGAAGCGCTGGCCACTGTGAACATGGGCAACCTTTATACCGTCATCCATGTGCCTCACATTGACCAGGTTCACATGTTTTACCTCGCGACTCTCGCGAACGAAGAGTTTGGCGCCGGTGAGGAATCACTCGAAACCCGCCTTTTCCCACTGAGCGACATTCCATGGGATGAGCTTTCTTTTCCTACTGTCCGTAAAACGCTCGAACTTTTTCTGGAAGACCACAAAACTCAGGACTTCCCCGTACACGTTGAGGATATCCGTTACCAGATGAACAGGAAGTAAATCCGGCTATAGGTCTTCCATTCTGAGCACATCATAGGCGGGCTCCTCGTAGGGATGTGCCAGCTTGAGCGCCGCGATGGCAGCCCGAATATAGCTGTCCTCGCACACCAGCTCTACCCGGTATTCGCTCACTGTTTCCAACTGTCCCGATTCCCCCAGAAATGGCTGGCTGCCATCGAGTGGTCGGAATTGCCCCTGCCCCCTGCACTGCCATGCGCAGGAATCATAATCTCCGATACAACCGGCGCCCGCTCGAAACAACGCACTTTTGGTCTCTTCAAGATGACTCTCCGGGACGAAATAACAGAGTTTGTACATAGAGAAAAGCTCCAACCATCGCCAAGATTAGAGGGTTACAAACTTACCCACAGAATCTGTGGATAACTCTGGGGAAAGATTTTGGGAACCCTCGTCCACGCCCTGCGATTACTGCACTTCCGTTAAATTGGTGACAAATTACCCTATCTTGAAAATTCTATATTTTACAATTAGTTACTATTGTCCAGAAAAAAATTCCTGCCTCCCCATGGCTTTGTATACTCACTGATCATACTAGCACCAGAAATGTGCATAAAACCCCAACGTCAAGCCCAGTAACGCGGTTTTTATAAAAAAACCGGCCTGGATCACATCACCTTAAAGGTGCATCCAAACCGGTTGTTTTCCCGCCGGACCGACTAACCCTGTCGGTTAACTATGCCAACGCCTGGCGTTTCTGAACATTCGAATCCAGGGAGCATCCTCACGCCAGTGAGCAGGATGCCAGGAGCACTGAGACGTGCGGAAAACGCGCTCGGGATGTGGCATCAGAATGGTGACCCGTCCGTCACGGGTTGTGACCCCGGTTACGCCACTCTCAGAGCCATTAGGGTTATATGGATAGCGCTCGGTTGCCTGTCCGCGGTTGTCCACGTAGCGCAAAGCGACCATCTCATTCTCGGCCAGTTGCTCAGCCGACGCTCCGCCGGTGAATTCGGTCCGGCCTTCACCGTGGGCAACGGCAATGGGCATTCTGGAGCCTGCCATGCCCTCCATAAAGGCGGACGGTGATGACGGCACCTCTGCCATCACCAGCCTTGCTTCGAACTGTTCTGACTGATTGCGGACAAACCGGGGCCACCCCTGGCTGCCAGGAATCAACTCGTGCAGATTCGACAGCATCTGGCAACCGTTACAGACGCCCAGAGCCAGCGTATCCTGCCGATTGAAAAACACAGCGAACTGATCCCGGACACGTTCGCTAAACAGGATGGACTTGGCCCAGCCTTCACCTGCGCCCAGAACATCGCCAAAAGAGAAACCACCGCAGGCTACCAGCGTGTTGAACTCGTCAAGCGACAACCTGCCTGACAGCAGGTCGCTCATGTGTACATCCACCGCGTCGAATCCGGCCCGATCAAAGGCAGCCGCCATCTCAACCTGCCCATTAACACCCTGCTCGCGCAGCACCGCCACTCTGGGCTTTGCCCCCATATTGATGAAAGGCGCGGTAATATCGTCATTAAGATCAAACGTGAGTTCGGCATGCAAACCCGGGTCGTCCGAATCCTGAAGGTTATCGAACTCCTCCTTCGCACAGTCGGCATTATCCCGGAGGGACTGAATCTGATAGCTGGTCTGCGACCACAGCTTCTGGAGCTCGACACGGGAGCGGGCAATCACGTCCTGCCCCTCAAATGAGAACCGGACCTGGTCCTGATCATTCAGACTACCAATCACCGACGTGTGGTCCCCCAGACCCGCCGCTGAAAATTGCTGAAGAACAAAGCGGGTATCCTCACGGCGAACCTGGATGACCGCACCCAGTTCCTCGTTGAACAGTTCTCTGGGGAACTGGGATGGATTTTCCGCCAGGCCGTCCAGTTTGATATCAACACCTGTGCGGCCGGCAAACGCCATTTCTGCAAGGGTAACAAACAGGCCACCATCCGAGCGGTCATGATAGGCCAGAAGCTTGCCATCCCCATTGAGACCCTGGATCACGGCAAAAAACGCCTTGATGTCCTCCGGGTCATCAAGATCCGGCGCAACGGCTCCCACCTGCTGGTAAACCTGGGCCAGCGAGGAACCACCCAGTCGATTCTGCCCCGCGGCAAGATCCACCAGAATCAGGTCCGTCTCACCCGCATCAGTGATCAGTTGCGGCGTCAGCGTGCGATCAACATCAACGACCGGGGCGAAACCGCTGACGATCAGTGACAATGGCGACGTCACACTTTTCTGCTCGCCGCCATCCTCTTCCCAGACGGTCTTCATCGACATGGAGTCCTTGCCAACCGGGATGGAAATACCCAGTGCCGGACAGAGCTCCATACCGACCGCTTTGACGGTTTCGTACAGGTTTTGGTCTTCTCCGGGATGGCCCGCTGCCGCCATCCAGTTAGCCGAAAGCCGGATATCCGAAAGTGCGGCAATCGGTGCTGCGGCGATATTGGTGATCACCTCGCCCACCGACATCCGGCCGGATGCCGGTGCGTCGATGACGGCCACCGGCGTTCGCTCGCCCATTGCCATGGCTTCGCCAGCCTTGACGTCGAACGAAGAAGACGTCACCGCCACGTCGCTGACCGGAACCTGCCAGGGCCCGACCATCTGGTCCCGGGCGACAAGGCCGGTAATAGTTCGATCCCCAATGGTGATCAGGAAGCTTTTTGACCCCACGCCGGGCAAACGCAGCAGTCGATTGACCGCGTCATTCACATCAAGCTTGCCGGAATCAAAAATGGGCTTGGTGAACGATGAACGGGTAATGCTGCGGTGCATTCTCGGAGGCTTGCCGAACAGCACGTCCATCGGCAGGTCAACGGGCCTGTCGTTGAAGTAGGAATCGCCCAACTGCAGGTGGTGCTCCTCAGTGGCATCGCCGATGACCGAATAGGGACAGCGTTCGCGTCGGCAAAGCGCGTCAAACCGCTCCAGGTTCTCCGGCGCCACTGCCATCACATAGCGTTCCTGCGACTCATTACACCAGATTTCCAGCGGTGACATGCCCGGCTCATCGCTGGGGATATCCCGCAACTCGAAACGGCCGCCACGCCCGCCATCCTTGACCAGCTCCGGCATGGCGTTCGACAGGCCGCCAGCGCCGACATCGTGAATAAAGCAGATCGGATTATGGTCGCCCATCTGCCAACAGCGATCGATGACTTCCTGACAGCGGCGCTCCATTTCCGGGTTATCGCGCTGGACCGACGCAAAGTCCAGGTTCTCATTGCTGGAGCCGGAATCCATTGAGGATGCAGCTCCGCCTCCAAGGCCGATCAGCATGGACGGCCCGCCCAGAACGATCAGCTTGGCGCCGACGGGGATATTGCCCTTTTCGACATGGTCTGCACGAATGTTGCCGAGCCCACCGGCAATCATGATGGGCTTGTGATAACCCCGGATCTCTTCTCCGTCGACGCCGGGCACACTGCTCTCGAAGGTGCGGAAATATCCGGCAAGATTCGGGCGACCAAATTCATTGTTGAAGGCTGCAGCGCCAACCGGACCCTCAATCATGATCTCCAGCGGCGACGCGATGCGTTCTGGCTTGCCATAGCCAATCTCCCAGGGTTGGGGGTCCCCGGGAATGTTCAGATTGGACACGGTAAATCCGGCAAGTCCCGCTTTCGGCTTCGAGCCACGACCCGTTGCACCTTCATCACGGATTTCTCCACCCGAACCCGTTGCCGCACCAGCGGCCGGAGCAATGGCGGTCGGATGATTGTGGGTTTCCACCTTCATCAGGATGTGTATGTCTTCCTCATGATAGCGATAGCAACCGGTTTCCGGATCCGGGAAGAACCGGCCTCCGCGGCTCCCTTTAATGACAGACGCATTATCCTTGTAAGCGGACAGCACACCCTCGCCGCTGAGCTCATGGGTATTGCGAATCATCGCGAACAGCGATTTTTCCTGGCCTTCACCGTCAATATCCCAGGACGCATTGAAGATTTTGTGACGACAGTGCTCGGAATTCGCCTGGGCAAACATCATCAACTCGACGTCTGTCGGGTCGCGCTCAAGCTGGTGGAAGGATGTGACCAGGTAATCAATCTCGTCTTCCGCAAGGGCGAGGCCCAGCGAGTGGTTAGCTTCTACCAGTGCCCGGCGACCACCGGACAGAACCGGCACGCGATTAAGCAGTCGAGGCTCTTCGGCATGGAACAGAAGCTCAGCGCCGCCCATCTCGTGAAACACCTTCTGGGTCATGCGATCCTGCAAAAGCGCCGCGATTTTCTCCCGTTGCTCGAGGCTGAGTTTGCGCCCGGCGCTGACGTAATAGGCCGTACCCCGCTCAATACGCCGGATCTGCTTCAGCCCGCAGTTACGGGCAATTTCGGTTGCCTTGCTGGACCAGGGGGATAATGTGCCGGGGCGCGGGACAACCAGGAAGAGCACGCCCTCCGGCTCCTGAACCGGCACGCTGGGGCCGTAGGTCAGCAACCGTTCGAGGACCGCCTGATCGCATTCCGTAAGATTAGACTCCAGATCCGTAAAGTGCATGAATTCAGCGTAAACGTGCTTGATCTCCGGCACGATCTCCTGAATACGTGAATGCAGCTTGCGGGAACGGAAAGGCGAAAGCGCCGGGGCGCCGCGAAGTTCGAGCATGATCTAAACCTGTATACGGAACGGGTTCGTCGGGGGCAAAACCCCATTTACTGGAAGGCCGCAATGATACTCGAAAGCGAGGCCGGGATACAGCGTCATCAGGCCCTCAGATGCCGGGCGAATTCACATCATTTTGCACAGATATTGATCAGTCCATTTGACCAATCGGGCGGGACAATAGATCATATCTGAACGTCACGAAGCCTGTGAAATGGGCGTTCAAGCAGAGGTGGTCGCCACGAAGCACGCACCGCACCACCGATCAACCGGTTCTGAGGGAGCCCGTTAATTTGCCAGATACTATTCAACAATTGCTGAGGACTCCAGTGCGGATCGCGCTCCTGATCGGCGTGGCGTTGATGGTCGCTGGCTGCTCAAGGCCCAGCACACTCCAGGAAATCCGCGAAGAAGGCATTCTTCACGTCATTATCCGGACCGCTCCCTCCATTTATTATGAAGGTCGGGACGGCAAAACCGGTTACGACTACGAACTGGCCAAGCTGTTTGCCGACGAACTGGGGGTGAAGCTGAGCCTGCGGGTCGCAGAAGACAATAGCGAAATTCTGTCTGTGCTGGACCGCAATTACGCCCACATTGGTCTTTCCGGCCTGCCTTCCAGTCCGAGCTTTAACGCCCGGTTTCATAAGGCTGCCAACGGCGTCAAGGCAAATTCCGTGTTGGTATACAACCGCGATACTGAACGCCCGGAATCGCTGGAAGATCTGGCCGGCGAAACCGTTCACCTGGTCGCCGACAGCAACCATAGAGAACAGCTTCCGGCGCAGCCGATACCTGGCGGCGAGATTGTCTGGTCGCCACATCAGGGTCTGGACGCCGCCGGGGTTCTGGCCCGCGTCGAATCCGGTGAGTTCTCATTCGCCGTGGTTGCTTCCAACGAGCTGAACCTCAATCACGTATTTTTCCCGCAGGTGAAACGGGCGTTCAGCCTGAACGATCCGACCGATATTCTCTGGCTGTTTCCTCACCAACAAGACAGGACACTGGTCGACGCCGCCCGGAAATTCCTCAGGAAAATGGACAATAACGGCACTCTGGCGCTGCTGGCCGAGCGTTTTTACGGCCACCTGGACCGGCTGAATTACGTCGGCGCCCGCACGTTTATGCATCACCTCCGGAACAGGCTGCCTAAATACGATCATCTGTTCCGTGAGTACGCCAGGTTCTACGATCTTGACTGGCGACTTCTGGCAGCCATTGGTTACCAGGAATCCCACTGGCGGCCAAACGCCGTGTCACCAACCGGCGTAAGAGGCCTGATGATGCTGACCCGCAGCACAGCCAGCCACATCGGTGTGAGCGATCGGCGGGATGTAGAGGAAAGCATCCGGGGCGGGGCGAAATATTTCACCATGGTTCACCGTAAAGTGCCGGAACGAATTCCCGAGCCGGACAAAACCTGGTTTGCACTGGCCTCCTACAACGTCGGCTGGGGCCACGTGGAAGACGCCAGAAGGCTGACGCAGGGCGCCGGAAAAGATCCGGACCGCTGGATGGACGTCAAGAAGTTCCTGCCATTACTGGCACAAAAGGAGTGGTACTCCAAAACCCGTTTCGGATACGCCCGGGGTCACGAGCCAGTGACCTACGTGCAGAACATCCGCCGTTACTATGACGTTCTTGCATGGCTGAGCGAAACCGACCAGATTGCAGGCGCACAGGAAGAACCCCGGATCAGCGAACTTGAGGGTATGGAACCGACGGTTGCGCCCGGCCCCCGGGTCACGCTCGAAGACATCAACAAGCGATTGCCGAAGGATCTCGGCTACCTGCCACCCACGCTCTGATCTTCCCGCACACAGGCTTCCAGCGCGCGTTCTATCTGATCGCTGACGTATCCGCGTCTTGCCAGAAAGCGCCCCTGACGTCCTTTTTCATCCCAGTCATTGCGGATATCCGCCAGGCCAAAACGCCGGTCACGGGTCCGTATGGCACTGTCACTCCACTCGCTGTCCGTCATTGCCAACATCCACGGTGGCAACTTCTGAATACCACGCTGCTGGAGTTCTGCCGTGATTTTCAGCGGTCCATAGCCCAGGTCATATCGCTGGCGCGCAAACACATCGGCAAAACGCTCATTATTCAACCAGTCATTAGCCTCGTACTCGTCCAGCACTTTTTCTATCACCGACGCCTCTACCTTCCGCTGGCGCAGCTTCAGGTCAAGTTCCAGGCGGCTGTGCTCCCGGCGCGCCAGCAGCCTCAGCGCCGCGGCTCTTGCCATCTGTTCCGGATCGTCCTGTTTTGCCATTTCAACTCTTCCCGCCATCACCTCCGAAACGCTAGACTAGCGCCCATATTTTCCAAAGGATACCTCTATGCCTGCGCTCATCCAGAAACTCTTTGGTCGCAAAAAAGCATCTGCGCCGAAACCGATTGAGCCGGTCGGCCCGACAGCCAACCAGCAGGAGAAATCGGACCGTCAGGATGAACTTCGCCAGCAACAACAGGCCCGGGTATCCGCCTCTGCCTCCCAGACAGAACTTGAATACCTCGCGATTGAGGGCGTCACCGCCGACCTACGTTTATCGGCGGCAAAGCTGCTAACGGCAAAAGACAGCCTGCAACGGATGCAGAAACAGGCCAAAGGCAAAGACAAGGGTGTGTATCAGACGGCTCGCCAGGCATTACAGGCCATTCGCGCCAGGGAAGAAGAGCAGCAACAGCAGGAGCAGGCCATCCAGACGCTGATCCAGAACGCCCGGGACCAGGCGAAAAGCAATGACACCAAGCTATTCGAGCCGCGGCTGGAAGCGGTGTTGAAACGCTGGTCAGCGCTGGAAAATCAGGCGACGGAAGCGCAGGCCGGCGATTTTTTGCAGGCCGTCCATGAATGCCGGGCCCGTCTTGAAGCAATGAATGCAGAGAAAGCCCGCGAAGCCCAGGCGCTGGAGCAGAAAAGTCAGCGCAAGGAAACGCTGTCACTGCTAGAAGAGACCATCATTAACCTCAAGCATCCTACCGCGGATTCCGAGCCTTCAGTTGCTTCCCTGGATGCCCTGCAAAAAACTCAGGAAAACCGATGGCTTGAGGCCACGCGAGACACCAGTGTCGACAAGCAGGAGCAAAAAACCTACGAGTCCCTGATGCTGCCACTGCGCGCTTACATATCGGCGTTGAAACGGTTCGGGCAGAACCGCGACGCCGTTCAGGCACTGGTTGAACCGGAAAGATCTGCCGCACCTCAGGGCGACGAGGTCGACCATCAAACGGCCCCTGAAACCCAGCCAGTCCCCGGGGAATTAATGACCGCCATTGACTGGCCTGCAGAATTTCCCATGCCACCCCTGCTCCAGCAACTGGCCCGAACAGCAGGTCAGAAACCAGCTCCGGCGCCCGCTACAAACCCTGAAGTCAATGACACCGACCAGCAGGCGCTAACCGAAAAAGTCGGAATGACCCTGGCCCGCCTTGAACAGTCGTTGGAATCCAGTCAGTTAAAGGAATCCAAACAGCTGTTCCGGACGGCCCAGCAACAATTCAAACAGCTGGACCGTCGCCATGCCCAGCCGTTGCAGGCCCGCCTGCAGCTACTGGGCGGCCAGATGCGTGAGCTGGCCGACTGGCAGGGCTTTGCAACTCGCCCGAAGCAGATTGCCCTGTGCGAACAAATGGAATATCTGGCGGAACAACCAATGGAGCCGGAGGCCAAGGCCGAGCGCATCAAGGAAATTCAGAACCAGTGGCGGGGGCTTGGTGGCTCATCCGACCGGGAACTCTGGACGCGTTTCAAGCAGGCGTCAGATCAGGCCTATGAACCCTGCAAGGCCTATTTTTCCGCCAAGTCCGGGCTGAAACAGGCCAATCTTGAAACCCGCAAAACCATTGTTGAACAACTGAAGACCTTTGTTGATAACGCCGACTGGCAGTCCATCGACTGGAAAGCCGCGGAGCGCATTCACCAGAAAGCCCGGGAAGAGTGGAAAGCCGCCTGGCCCATCGAATTCCGGGATAATCGCAGTGTCCAGAAAGATTTCGACCTTCTGCTCAAACAACTCGAAGAGCCGTTGAACCAGGAACGGATCAAAAACGAGTCACTGAAGCAGGCCATCGTTGAAAAAGCCAGGGCATTGACTGACCACGAGCCGCTATCCGAGGCCATGGACCAGGCGAAGGCGCTGCAGGGTGAATGGCAGCAGGTTGGCATCACCCGTCATCGCGAAGACCGGAAGCTCTGGCAGGCTTTCCGTGAAGCCTGCGATCAAATCTTTGCGCGCCGTGATGACGCCCGGAACGAGCAGCAGGAACAGACCCGGGAAGCCGATGAGAAAGCCGATGCCGCGTTAAAACGGTCTGTCCGCCAGGACGCCGCTGCGCCCCAGGGGCTGCTGGCCGAGAGCCTGACCGAACTGGATGGCCTGGGAAATGAGCCGCTATCACATCCGTTGCTCAAACAGATAAAGCAGGAGCAGGCAAGGCTCAGGTCATTACTTGAAGCGCAGCAAAGCCTTGAGAAACTTGCACAATGGCAAACGCATATTCAGGCCCGCGCGGGAGGCGCCCGGGATGAATCCGGACTGCCCGGCAACTGGTCGGCACTGGCCAGCGATCTGGACGTCGCTGACGCCGCAGAGCTGGTCATACGCGCCGAGATTCTGGCCCAGATCCCGTCCCCGGCCGACGAGCAATCGCGACGAATGGAAATTCAGGTCCGGCGTCTGGCCGATGGTATGGGCGGTAACGGCAAGGATCAGAACATTCTCTCTGAAATGGAAAGTCTTGTCGCCGGCTGGTGCGTGCAGTCAGACGATGATTCCATCAGCAAACATCGGGCTGATCGCCTTGTTGCAGCTCTGGAAGCGGCTCTCCAGCAGCTGGGCTGAGTCCAGTCAGTCCTCTCTTCGGTGACCGCTTACAAATTCCCTGGCGTCTCTTACGGCGCCCCGGGAATCTTTCTTCATCGCGTCCATCTCACCTTCCGCCATGTAAAAAACCATATCAACGCTGTGCCGGTAATACTTTGACGGCAGGCGATTCAGTGCCACACATATGACGTCCGCCAGAAAGTCGTCATCATCGCCCGGCTGACGCGTTTCATCGATGGCATCCGCCACCAGCTTCTCGTAAAGATTATCAATGGCATCAATCAGGGACATGGCTTGACTCCGACCTGGAAGACGAATTCTATCTACACCATAGATCCCGGCGCCGGAAATGTCATGGGCGCGGTCCGCACCGCCCCGGCGAAAAAAGTCAGCCGTGACCGCATGACCGAAGATCAGAAGACTGAAGTGCTCGGCCGTATCAAAGCCACCGGCGACGCCGACGACCTTGAAGGCTAAAAGCAGAAACCAACTCATCTTTCGCCTGATCCGCCACCATCCTGCCCGGGTTCGGTCTGCATTCGCCCGGGGCGGATACAAACCTGCCCTGTTCATGGACAGATTGTCACGAAGCGACACCTTCCGCCTATGGCAACAGCTTCGGGCCTTGCCTACAATAATCGTGATAATTCAATCCGGCATTGCACGTAAATCGTATATTCTCCTGCCAGATACGGTATCAGCGCCTTTCCGCTGTCCACCCAATGCCCAGCACCGTCAGGTAACCATTCTATGAGCATCGCGGAACGCATTATGACCCGTCAAAGCGAATCGGGACATCCTGTCAGACATCTGGCCACGTCACTGGTTGTCGTGCTGGCTCTCGCCTTCTCCACCCAGATCGCGGCCCAGGCCGGTTCGTCCGACACGATCTATCAGCCCGTGTCGCCTACGGTGGCCCAGGCGCGAGCCAATATCCTGATCGCGAGGCAGCTACAGTTCACCCATTTCCGCGATATGGGCATCAATGATGATTTGTCAGGTAACGTTTTCGATGCCTACCTGGATTACCTTGATGGCCAGCATATCTACCTCAACCAGCAGGACATTAACCAGTTCAACGCGGTCAGGGAAAGCCTGGGCTCGGCGCTGAAAACCGGTCAGCTTCAGCCCGGCTTCGATATCTACAATCTGGTTCAGCAGCGCATTATCGAGCGTCTGAACTTTGCCATAAGCGTTGTAGAAGACGGCATCGACAAACTCGACTTTCAGAACAATGAGCAACTGCTGCTGGACCGCTCGGAGGCTGCCTGGGAACCTGATGCAGCCGCCATGGATGCGCTCTGGATCAAACGCATCAAAAACGCCGTGCTGGCCCAGCGCCTGAACGGCAGTAACGACGATGAAATCAGTGACGCCCTGATGCGCCGGTACGAAGGCCAGCTCACCCGGACCCGGCAGGCCCGCAGCGAGGACGCATTCCAGGCCTACATGAATGCCTTTGCGGGCATGTGGGACCCACATACAGCCTATTTCTCGCCGCGCACCTCGGAAAACTTCAACATCAACATGAGCCTGTCCCTGGAAGGCATTGGTGCAGTGCTGCAGTCCGACAATGAATACACCAAGGTGGTCCGTCTGGTTCCCGGCGGCCCGGCCGCCAAGCAGGGCCAGCTCAAACCCGCAGACCGTATTGTGTCAGTCGGTCAGGAAGATGAAGAAAAAGAGGTTAACGTCATCGGCTGGCGGCTTGATGAAGTCGTCGACCTGATCCGTGGCCCGCGGGAGTCGGTGGTCACACTGGAGGTTATTCCGGCCGATGCCACCAACGAGACGGTAACCGAGACCATCGCCATCAAACGTGACGAAGTGAAGCTGGAAGAGCAGAGCGCCAGCAGCAGAGTCATCGAGCTTGACCGCAACGATCAGAGCTTTCGCATTGGCGTGATCACCATCCCCACCTTCTACGCCGATTTCGAGGCGATGATGAATAACGAGCCCGACTACAAAAGCACAACCCGGGATGTTCGCAATCTCATTGACGACCTCAAGGCTGAAGGTATCGACGGCATTGTCATGGACCTCCGCAATAACGGCGGCGGGGCCCTGCATGAAGCGAATGATCTGGTTGGTCTGTTTATCGAGGACGGCCCCACAGTACAGATCCGCAATTCCAACAACGATGTCAAAGTGCTTGAGGATGAGGACCCATCGGTTGCGTACGATGGCCCTCTGGTCGTTCTTGTAAACCGGATGAGCGCTTCGGCATCGGAAATTTTTGCCGGGGCGATCCAGGACTATGGTCGCGGCCTGGTGGTAGGCGCTCAAACCTTCGGCAAAGGCACTGTGCAGGCTGTTCGCCCTCTCAACCATGGCCAGCTGAAGATTACCCAGAGCAAATTCTATCGGGTGTCGGGCGGGTCTACCCAACACAAAGGAGTGATCCCGGATATTGAGATCCCGTCTCGCATTGACAAGACTCGAATTGGTGAAGATGCCCTTGAGCACGCCCTGCCATGGGATCAGATCGAAGCCGTACCTCACGGCCGCTACTTTGATTTCAGCGGTGTGATTGATGAGCTGCGCGACCGCCACGAAAAGCGGTTTGCGGAAAATCCGGAGTTCCAGTTGCTGCAGAAAGAAATCGACTTTCTCAAGGAGCAGCGCAAGAAAACAACCGTGAGTCTGAATATGGATGAGCGCAAGAAATATCAGGCTCAGGTCGAAAGTGTCCGCCTTTCAATCGCCAATGCCCGGCGTGAAATCCGCGGAGATGAGCCGTTCGGCACCCTGGAACAACTGGATGACTGGCAGGATCAGCAGGCGGCCGATACAGACACCACCGATGAAAACATGGATTTCATCATCGAAGAAGGCGGCAACGTCATGGCGGACATGCTTGAGCTAGACCAGCGTATGGCCACTATCCTGCCAAAGAAGCAGATAACGGCCAGATCCCACTGATGACAGAGGGCGCTGATTCAGCCAAACAGCGCCCTCATAGCCGCCGAATTCGGGCGGCTTACGACTCCCCTCTCGGTCACTATCACGTCAATGAGGTTGGCCGGTGTCACGTCAAAAACCGGGTTGAAAACCGGGACTGACGCGGGCGCCATTGGCACATTCCGAACCTGGCGCAGTTCTGTTCCGTCCCGCTCTTCGATAGGAATGTCCTGGCCCGACGACAGGGCCATATCCACCGTGCTGGCGGGCGCTACCACCATAAATCCCACGCCGTGATACCGGGCGAGCACGGCAAGGCTGTAGGTGCCGATTTTGTTGGCAATATCGCCGTTGGCGGTAATGCGGTCGGCACCGACGATCACCCACCGGACGTTTCCCGAGGCCAGAATGGCTGCCGCCGCGCTGTCGGCGTTCAGGGTAACCGGAATGCCGTCACGGCTAAGTTCCCAGGCCGTTAACCGGCTGCCCTGTAGCCAGGGTCGGGTTTCATCCGCAAACGCATTGACCAGCAGGTTTTTCTCATGCAGCCGCCGGATAACGCCCAGTGCCGTCCCGTACCCGCCGGTTGCCAATGCGCCCGTATTACAGTGAGTCAGCACCGACATGGGCTGATCTGCCTTCATGTGCGCCAGCGCATGGTCTGCCATGGCAAGATTCGCCGCCAGGTCATCCTGGTGGATCGCCACAGCCGCTGCCGCCAGAGTCTCAGTCGCGCCTTCCTGCGTGTTGCAACCTGCAAGCTTCTCCCGCATTTGTGTCAGAGCCCAGAAAAGGTTCACGGCGGTGGGTCGGGACTCGGCCAGAACGTCGATTGCACGCTCTACCTGCTGGCGCCACCCATCCGATGACGCCCCTCTTGCGGCTAACGCAACGCCATAAGCGGCACTGATACCAATGGCGGGCGCACCTCTGACCACCATATCGCGAATGGCCTCTGCTACCCCATCGGCGGTATCCAGCCGCAGCCAGATTTCCTGATCCGGCAGCAGACGCTGATCAAGCAATTCCAGGCTGGCGCCGTGCCAGCGCATGGCAACTGTGCCAATTAATCGGTTACCGGACGTTGCCGGGGCCTGACTCATAGAAAACTCCAACACCTATTATTGGCGTCCATTGTAACGCTAACCGCCCGTTCAACTCAGCCCCAGGGTAGTTCTCTGGCGGGTCCATCGCTATACTTTCTGCCTGTTTCGATTCACCGAAAACCGCAACAAGGCAGGATGAATGACCGCAGAGACGATCAATGCAGCCGATATCCGCATTAACGCCCGTTGGCTAATCCCTATAGAGCCGGCCGGCGCCGTTCTGGATCATCAGGCGGTGCTGATACAGGGCGACCGCATTGCCGCGATTATGCCTCAGCACGAGGCCGACAAACGTTATCGGGCCAAAGAGGTTATTGACCTGCCAGCGCACGTCGTTATGCCCGGGCTGATCAACACCCACGGCCATGCCGCCATGTCACTGTTCCGGGGAATGGCAGACGATCTGCCGCTGATGGCCTGGCTGAACGACCATATCTGGCCGGCTGAGGGCGAATTTGTCAGCGAAAGCTTTATCGCTGATGGCACACAGCTTGCTATGGCAGAAATGCTGCGCACCGGCACCACTACTTTTTCAGACATGTACTTTTTCCCGGAAACCGTGGCACAGCTTGCCCACGATGCGGGAATGCGGGCACAGGTGTGCTTTCCGCTACTGGATTTTCCCACACCCTGGGGGTCAGGCCCCGACGAGTACCTGAGCAAGGGCCGGGCGTTTATTGAACAGTGGGCCGGCAATGCCTTTATTTCGCCGGCCATCGGCCCCCATGCACCCTATACCGTATCGGACGATCCGCTGACCCGTGCAGTAGCACTGTCGAAAGACACCGGAGCCCCCATTCAGATCCATCTTCATGAAACCGAATTTGAAGTGGCAGACGCGCTTGAGAAAACCGGCGCCCGGCCAACCGCCCGCATGGCGGAACTGGGTTTGCTGGGGCCCAACACCCAGTGCGTTCACATGACGCAAATCGATGAATCCGACCTGGCACTCCTTGAACAGAGCGGCGCTCACGTCATTCACTGCCCTGAATCCAACCTCAAGCTGGCCAGCGGCTTCAGCCCGATTCAGAAAATGCGGGACGCCGGGGTCAATGTCGCCATCGGCACCGACGGCGCGGCCAGCAACAATGATCTTGACCTGTTTGGTGAACTGAACACGGCCGCCATGCTGGCCAAAGCCGTCGCAGGCGACGCTGCAGCCCTTTCCTCCCACGAGGCTCTGGCCATGGCCACCATCGCCGGCGCGCGGGCCATTGGCCGCGACAAGGATCTTGGTTCACTGGAAGCCGGTAAACTGGCAGACCTGATTGCGGTGGACCTGAGCGATCCTTTCCTGCAGCCCGTATATGATCCAGCGTCCCATCTTGTTTACAGCCGCCATGGGCGACAGGTCAGCCACAGCTGGATTGGGGGTGTACCCCAGGTTCAGGATGGCGAACTGACACGCATTGATGTGCCGGATCTGATGCTGAGAGTTCAGAGCTGGGCAGACAGAATTCGCGAGCAGCAATCCCGCTGAGGCGCCATTTTACAGAAACGGGCAGATTGCCATGACCAATCAGAACGTAGATTACAGAAACAACGTGGACCAGAGCGAAATTGCCAAGTTCAATGCGCTGGCGAGCCGCTGGTGGGACCCTACCAGCGAGTTCAAGCCACTGCATGACATCAACCCTTTGCGGCTGAATTACATTGAGCAGCGCTGCCCCCTGGCTGGGAAAAGAGCGGTGGATATAGGCTGTGGCGGTGGTCTGCTATCGGAGGGCATGGCATTGCGCGGCGCCCACGTGACCGGCATTGATATGGGCGAAGCGCCACTGTCGGTCGCCAAACTGCACGGCATGGAAAGTGGCGTGAGCGTCGATTACCAGCAGATCACCGTGGAAGAGTTGGCCAGCGACCCGGCGCATGCGGGCCAGTATGACCTGGTCACCTGCCTGGAGATGCTGGAACACGTCCCCAACCCGGCCTCCGTGGTCAAGGCCTGCGCCGCGCTGCTCAAACCCGGCGGGCATCTGTTCGTATCCACTATCAACCGCAACCCCAAGTCGTTTCTGTTTGCGATCGTCGGCGCAGAGTACGTGCTGCGCCTGCTACCCAAAGGTACCCACGAATGGCGAAAATTCATCCGGCCCTCGGAAATGTCTGACCACCTCCGCCACGCGGGTCTGGAAGTCAGCGACCTGACCGGTATGACCTACAACCCCATTACCAAAGTCTACCGACTGGGTCGCGATGTGGACGTGAACTATCTGATGCACGCGATTGACTCGCGTGGGGAAGACACATCGTCGTGAAGCCGGAGCCCTCAGCAGCCTTGATGGACAGAAACCCTTCCGCTGTTCTGTTTGATCTTGATGGAACGCTCATTGATACCGCGCCGGATTTTATCCGCTGCCTCAACGAACTCCGGCAGTCGCACAGCCTTGAAGCCCTTCCGGCGGCCTTTGTCCGACAGTCGGTTTCCGACGGTGCCCGTGCCATGATCCGGATTGGCTTCGGGCTGGAGCAACACGAAGCCGGCTATGAAGAACTGCGTGCCCGTTTCCTGGACCTGTATGAAGTGGGTGTTGCGGTTGAAACGACGCTCTTTGACGGCATCGACGACATTCTGCTGTCGCTGGAGGCGCGCCGCATTCCCTGGGGTATTGTGACCAATAAGCCGGTGCGCTTTGCGGCACCGTTAATCCGGGCGCTGAATCTGCAGGACCGCTGCTCCACACTGATCTGTCCGGACCACGTAACCAGGACAAAACCCGATCCGGAGGCACTTTTTCTGGCCTGCCAGCAAAACCGGGCTGATCCGGAGTCTGCCATTTACGTGGGTGATCATCAGCGGGATATTGAAGCGGGCCGCAATGCCGGCATGACAACCGTTGCGGTGCGCTACGGTTACATCGAGAAACCGGAAGCCGTTGATTTATGGCAGGCAGATCTGATTGCGGATACGGTCAGCGACCTGGCAAAACTGTTACAATAAGGGCCTATATCAAGGGAGAAACAGCATGCAGGACTACCAGGCCCCGGCAGACCTACTTAAAGACCGCATCATTATGGTGACCGGCGCGGGCAGCGGTATTGGCAGAACCGCGGCAAAAACCTACGCGGCCCACGGCGCCACCATCATTCTGGTTGGCCGCACCGTTTCCAAGCTCGAATCCGTGTATGACGAAATTGAAGCCGCAGGCCACCCCAAGCCCGCCATTGTGCCACTGAATTTTGAAGGAGCTGCCGTCAAGGAGTATGAAGAGCTGGCCATGACCATCGAAGACAATTTCGACCGTCTGGACGGACTGCTCCATAACGCAGCAATTCTCGGGAACCGCAGCCCGGTTGAACTTTATGACCCGGAAATCTGGACCAGGGTGATGCATGTGAACGCCACCGCGCCCTTTCTGCTGAGCCGCGCGATGATTCCGCTGCTGCGCAAGTCAGACGATGCCTCGGTTATTTTTACCTCCTCCGGCGTTGGCCGCAAAGCGAAAGCCTACTGGGGCGCCTATGCCGTCTCGAAGTTTGCCGTTGAAGGCCTGAGCCAGATGCTGGCCGAGGAGCTGGATGACGACCGTCACAATGTGCGGGTAAACAGTCTCAATCCCGGCGCTACCCGTACCAATATGAGGGCGACGGCCTATCCGGCGGAAAACCCGCAGCAGAACCCCACGCCGGAAGACCTGATGCCGGTGTACCTGCACCTGATGGGCCGCGACAGTCACGAGCTCAACGGCCAGCAGATCGACGCGCAGCCAAAATAATTGAGAGCAATGGAACTGATTTTTTACACAACGTCCCAGTGCCACCTCTGCGAGCTGGCGGAAGCCTTGCTGGTGAATACGCCCATGCCGGAACCCATCCCGGTGGACGCTGTGGATATTGCCCAGTCCGAAAAACTGGTCGAGCGCTATGGCACCCGCATCCCGGTTCTTCACCGGCGCGACACCGGCAAGGAACTGGACTGGCCGTTCACCAAGGACCAGTTAATCGACTTTCTTCAATGAGGATCACCCGACATGTTGATGGTTATTTCTCCGGCCAAAACGCTGGACTATGAAAGCCCCCTGGCGACCGGAAAAGCCAGCCAGCCGGATTTTCTGGATGACGCCTGCGAACTGGTGGACCAGCTTAAAACCCTGGAACCCCACGACATCAGCAAACTTATGAGCATCAGCGACAAGCTGGGCCAACTGAACGCGGAGCGGTTCCGTACCTGGCAAACACCTTTTACGCCGGATAACGCCCGCCAGGCCGTTCTTGCATTCAAGGGCGACGTGTATACCGGCCTGGATGCGGAGAGCTTTAGCGACGAAGAATTCGACATTGCCCAGAGACGCCTGCGCATCCTGTCGGGCCTCTACGGCGTACTGAAACCCCTGGACCTGATGCAGCCCTATCGGCTGGAAATGGGCACAAAGTTTGAAAACAGCCGTGGCAGAGACCTCTATGCCTTCTGGGGTAGCAGGATCACCGACGAACTTAACCGGCTGCTGAAAGCCGACGACGGTGTGCTGGTCAACCTGGCATCCAACGAATACTTCAAGAGCGTACGCAAGAAAGACCTGGATGCCCGGCTGGTTACTCCCCAGTTCAAAGACTGGAAGAACGGCCAGTACAAAATGATCAGCTTCTACGCCAAAAAAGCTCGGGGGTTGATGTGCCGCTATGCCATTCAGAACAAGGTCACCCAGGCGGATGACCTGAAAGGCTTTGACCTTGAGGGCTACCGCTTCAGCGAAGAACAGTCCGATACCAACAACTGGGTATTCCTGAGAGACGAACAGTAAACGCCGTTCAATGGACCGGAGTGATTCATGAGTGAAGCCGTCTTCTCCCAACTGGCGATGCTGGTCCTGCTGACGGGCCTGATTGTCTGGATGGGTTTTATCGTCTGGGACCTGGCGAAGAAGTCCCAGGCGGGCCGCTTTGGCACCATCGCCCTGTTCACCATCCTCGGTGCCGGAGTGGTGGGTTTTATTGTTAAGACAGTGTTAGTCGAAATCATGAAGATTTGATGTATCATCCCTTCCCTCTCTGAACCGACAGCGAATCGACATCCTCCAATTGTTTAAAAAAGGACCCGGACCATGTGGTTCCGCAATGCCCGCGTATTCCGTTTTACCAAACCATTTGAAATTACTGCCGAAGCGCTGGAACAGCAGCTTCAGGAAGACGCCTTCAAGCCCTGTGGCCCTCAGGAAACGTCACGCCAGGGCTGGGTGCCGCCCATGGGGAAACACAGCGACCTGCTGGTTCACAGCGCCGGCGGCTACCATCTGATCGCTCTGCGCAAGGAAGAAAAGCTGCTGCCTGCCTCTGTGGTAAAGGAACTGGTGGACGAAAAAGCCGAAGCGATTGAAATCGAACAGGGCCGCAAAGTAAGGCGCAAAGAAAAAGACGAGCTTAAAGAAGAGGTCACTCTGGAGATGTTGCCCAGGGCCTTTTCAAAAAACCGGCGCTGCTATGCCTACGTCGCCCCGGCGGACGGCGTTTTGGTAGTCGATGCCGGGTCTGCCAAGCAGGCGGAAGACCTGGCCTCTGCACTGCGGAAAAGTGTCGGCTCGCTGCCAGTGCGTCCGCCCGCAGTCGAACAGGCGCCATCCTTTACCTTCACCGGCTGGCTGAACGAATCGGTCGACCTGCCCTCTGCCATCGAGTTGGGCACCGAGTGCGAACTGAAAGACCCGTCTGAAGACGGCGGCGTGGTTCGCTGCAAAGGACTGGACCTGCAGGGCGACGACGTTCGCACCCACCTGGATACCGGCATGCTGGTCACCAGACTCTCGCTGACCTGGGACGACAACGTATCCTTTGTGCTCGATGAGGAGCTGGGCATCAAACGCCTGAAATTCGGTGAAACCCTGCAGGAAAAGCTGGACGATGTGGATGCCGATGATGCCGCCGCCCGCTTTGATGCCGCGTTTTCGCTGATGACCCTGGAACTGTCCCGACTGATTCCCGGTTTACTGGACGCCCTGGGCGGGGAAGATCGCTCAGCCATTGTTGAAGAGCAGGACTGACTTAAAAACTGCTTTTACACGGAGCGCTGGCCCAGGCGCTCCCGCTGCCAGTCTTTTTCCGGCTCGTTCAGAACCAGCATCAGATCCACAACGTCTTCCCCGGAGTTATACCGGGTTTCAAACCCCAGGTGTTCCGCCAGTCGCAGCATCGGTATGTTATCGGGCAGCACGTTGCCCACCATTTCCACCGTGCCTCTCGCCCGGCAGTAATCGATCATCTTCTGCATCAGCGCAACACCCAGGCCTTCTCCCTTCATCTTGTCGTGAACCATGACCGCGAACTCGCAGCGCAGATTATCGGCGTCGGTCCAGGTGCGCACTGTGCCAAGGGTTTCTTCGCCTTCCGCGTCTTCTCTGGGCGCGCTGGCAATAAAAACCATTTCCCGGTCGTAATCGATCTGAACCATCTGGGCGACGTCCTCCCGCGAGAAATGCTTGCGGTACTGGAAAAACCGATAACGGATGGATTCCGGTGACTGTAGCTCGTGGAAGGCACGGTGGGCGGGCTCGTCTTCCGCAAGCACCGGCCGGATAATCACCCGCCGACCGGATTGGCGCAGCACAAGCCACTCTTCCAGTTCCCGCGGATAGGCCTGAATAATCGGTTTCCCCGCCTCGTCAGACAGGTCGATAGCCACATTGACCGCCACCGTGCCGCGGTCATCAAACAGCAGCGGGGAGATCTCCAGACCGCGGATTTCCGGAATATCAATCACGATCTGGGACAGGGTCACCAGGGTTTCCGAGACGGCCCGGATATCCTCCTCGGGCTTAAGGCTGTGCTCGTTCAGAAGTTTATACATGTAGGTGCGTCGCAGCAGTTCCCGGGCCAGAACCATGTTCAGCGGCGGCAACGCAATCTGCCGGTCGGTCATGATATTGATCTGCGCACCGGCGGCCCCGCAGACCACCAGCGGGCCAAACAGTGCATCACGGGTAATGCCCACGCTGAACTCAATGCCACCCACATGCTGGTAAGAACGCTGAACCGCAAATCCCAGAAAACCGCTTTCCGGGTAATGTTTCTGGTACTCCTCCATCAAAACCCGACAGGAGTCGATAATCGCACCTTCACTGTTGAGTTTCTGTATGGTGCCCTTGTAACGCTTTTGCCCGGGGCTGAGTGTCACAAACGGGATACAGGACTGCTCGTGAATCAGACTGATATCGATGGGCCTGCGCTCGACGGCAAAGGCCTCAAGCACCTCCTCCACATCATCGCAGTACATTGTGTCCAGGGTATTGATGCCGTAATCGCGAATCACATCCCGGGATTCACGGTTGCTAAGGCAATAACGTCCGTCCCGAAGCGCCTCTGTCACCATTCGCCGGGTCTGGGAGCGGTCGGCAAGATGGTCGCTGAAGGATTCCGGTGTTTCCTTCAAAAGCCGCTGAACCCGCTGGTGGCGCACATGCTGCATAAAAGCGGTAACGGCTTTCTCCGGATTGAAAAAAGACGGCACACCGGCACGGTAGAACTCATCTCGGGCGTCCATCACCGTGCTCTGGCCCAGCCAGCAGGTAAATACATTCAGCCGGGTGCCCTTGGCAGCCTTAACCACCGACTGAGCAATCTGGAGGCTGTCGACCGTCAGCGTTGGCGCGTAAAGGATCAGCAGGTTGCTGACCCCATGGTCCTTCGCCAGTATCCTGACTGCCTGGGCATAGGTTTCCGGCGAGGCATCGTAGCTCAGGTCAATCGGATTCTTGCGGGTCCAGTAGGGTGGGAGGTGTTCCGCCAGGGCATTGATGGTGTTGTCCGACAGCTGAGCCAGCTCACCCTCCAGATGGGCCAGGCGGTCCACGGCCAGAACCCCCGGACCCACGCCGTTTGCCATAATGGCCAGGCTTTCCTTGCGCAGCGGACGCATCCGCGTAAGGGTCTCCAGGGCGTCAAACATCTGCCCCAGACCATCGACCCGCAGTACACCCGCACGCTGAAGCATGGCGTCGTATATCGGGTCGCTATGGTTCAGGCCGGCTGGCAGTTCATGGGGCAGCCATTCGGACTCCGGTACCCGGCCGCTTTTAACCGCAATTACCGGCTTGGTGCGAGACGCCACGCGGACCGCGGACATAAAGCGCCGGGGGTTCGGGATGCTCTCCAGGTGCAGCAGAATCGCCCGGGTCTGGGTGTCCTGGGCCAGATAATCAATCAGGTCGTCATGGTCGATATCCATGCCGTCACCGAGGGTCAGGAAATAGGAAAACCCGATGCCGCGGGCAAACGCCCAGTCAATGATGGCGCTGGCAATGGTGCCGGACTGCCCCACAAACGCAACCTTGCCGGGCATGGCGCCCATGTGGGCATAGGTGGCGTTGAGTTTCCGCGCGGGCACCATCACCCCGATGGTGTTTGGGCCGAGCACCCGGATGCCGCTTTCCCTGGCTGCCTTGCGCACGGAATACATCAGCGGCTTGCCGGTTTTACTGTGGCTCCGGGACATGCCGCCGGTCATCACGATGGCGGTGCGCACCCCGGCCTCGCCCAGTTTGCGAATCAGTTTGGGAACAGTGGCTGGCGGTGTGCAGATAATCGCCAGGTCCATATTTTGCGGAATCTGGGACACTTTCCGGACGCAAGGCACCCCGTGCACGTTTTCATAGTGATTGCGGTTAACCGCCCAGAGCTGCCCCGGATAACCGCCCCCAAGGAGGTTGCGCAGCACCATGCCACCCAGGTTGGCAGAGCGCTCTGATGCACCAATCACTGCAATTGACTCGGGGTTGAACAGGCTTTCCAGATAACGCGTGCTCACTCTGGTCTCCTTGCTGGGATTGATTCCGCTTCTACCGCAGATACCGAATACTCATCTTAGGCTCTTGCAACGCAATACGAAATGTCCCGGAACAAGTACGACCAAAGAAATCAGGAAAGCCCCGGTTTTCCCTGATAACATTTAGCCAGTGACGGAAATAATTGAAGGTTGGGGCCAATAGCATGACAACGGGGTTCTTCTATCACGACGACTACGGCAAACACGTAATGGGGCCGGATCACCCGGAATGCCCGGAGCGCCTGTCGTCAATCATCAGCTATCTGGGCCAGACCGGCCTGGATCAGGTGCTCGACTGGGTAAAGCCGGAGGAAGCCACCCGGGACCAGCTTTTGCTGGCGCACCCGGAAGGCTACCTGCACCAGCTTGATCTGATGCAGCCGACCAAGGGCCGGGTCTACACCGACCCGGACACGGCCATGATGCCGCATACCCTGAGAGCCGCCCGCCTGGCAGCAGGTGCCAATATCCAGGCGGTGGATATGGTCCTCAGCAGCCAGTTGACCAACGCGTTTATTTGCGCCCGGCCGCCAGGGCATCACGCCGAGCGCAGCAAATCCATGGGATTCTGTTTTTACAACAACGTCGCCCTGGCCGCCAAGCGTGCCCTGAATTTCCACCATCTAGAACGCGTTGCCATCGTCGATTTCGACGTTCACCAGGGCAACGGCACGGTCGATATTGTCGGTGGCGACGAGCGCATCCTGATGTGTTCCAGCTTTCAACACCCTTTCTACCCACACTCCCATGTCCATCGCCAGGCGGAAAACATCGTCAATACGCCGATATCAGCGGGTGAGTCTGCCCTGGGCTACCGCAAAATCGTTGAAGAGGCGTGGCTGAAGAGGCTGCAGGACTTCCGCCCGCAGATGGTGCTGATTTCTGCCGGTTTCGACGGACATAAACTGGACCCGCTGGCGGAACTGAACCTGGAAGCTGAGGACTACCGCTGGCTGACGGAAATGCTGGCCAGCGTCGCCCACGACCACGCCAATGACCGGATCATTTCCACGCTGGAAGGGGGCTACCACCTGAAAGCCCTTGCAGAAAGCGTGAACGCGCATCTGGATGTACTTGCCCGGATACACTGACAGCCCCTAGCTGTTGGGCGTTGCCGGCGCGTATCCCTGAGCCTGCTGCAGGTCCGGCCGCTCCCCTTCCCTTTGCAGGCGAATGGTGGTGCGACGGTTATCAGCCGCCCGGTTCGATACCGGGTACTGATCAGCGTGGGCCCGCACGATCAGCAGATCCTCGGACAAACCCTGATCGATCAGGTAATCCGCCACGACGTTCGCCCGGTCCTCGGACAGCGCCCGGTTGTTGATGCGGGTGCCACTGCTGTCAGTATGGCCATCCACAAACACCCGCTCGACAGTGGAATCCGCCAGCACGTAGGTGACAATGTTATCAAGCAGGCGACGATCGTTGCCTGAAAGGCCTGTACTACCGGGGCCAAAGGGTACCCGCGACCGCTTGATCTGATCATAATTCACTGGCAGCAGGCCGGCAGTGCACGACCGGTACGCCGGGAACTGGCGGGAAAAATTGATATTGGAAACCCGGACACGCACCGGGTTGCGGTCGTACCAGGATTCACGGGTAACGGTCGGGCTCATGCCGTCCATCAGCCCCTGGATCAGAATCATCGCCTGACGGGCGTTCAGCTCCACCTGTTTCCTACCCTCTGACACCGATACCGGGCCCACTGGCCGCGGCTTCACACCTGGCCGCCAGGCCGGGGCCTCGACCACTATCCGGCCATTGCCCGGGCGCATCAGCGACAGTTCGGATTCGAGGAAAAACGACAGGTTTTCACCTGCCCTGTGCTTGAATACCGCGCGACCGTAGCCCGGCACCTCATGCACCAGGCTGCATTCAAACACCGACTGGGACAGATACCACTGACTGTTTTCTATACCGGCACCATAGGTGGACGCCTGCAAGCCTGGCGCGGCCATCAAGGCCGCGAGCGCAAACACCCCGCAGAGTCGGTGGAGCAGTCTCCGAAAATGTTCTGACAATCTGGCCATATGCCGGTCCGCATGCTGAGTTCGGTCTGTGTTGTTTTACGGCGGGCACCGTCCATTCTTTAGGGCGCGCTCGAAAACAAATGGAGTCCGGTTCTGGTATAATCTCTAGGATTGTCGCCCGGCCCGGAACTTCAGCATGACCGATCAGATCACTATTACCCGCCCTGACGACTGGCACCTTCACGTCCGCGATGGCGAGATTCTGAAAGACGTTGTCCCGGCCACCGCCCGCCATTTTCACCGCGCTATCATCATGCCCAACCTGACGCCCCCGGTAACAGACGCGTTCATGGCAACGGCCTACAGAGAGAGAATTCTGGCGGCCGCAGCAGACACTGACTTCCAGCCGCTGATGACCCTTTACCTTACCGAAACCACGACCGCCGGTGATATTACCGCCGCCAGACGCGCGGGTGTCGTCGCAGCAAAACTCTACCCGGCAGGCGCAACCACCAACTCTGAATCAGGCGTTACCGACATCCGCCGGATTTACCCGGTACTGCAGGCCATGAGTGACTGCGGCATGCTGTTACTGGTGCACGGGGAAGTCACCGATGCCGATATCGATATTTTTGATCGGGAAAAAGTCTTTCTCGACAGAGTGCTTGCCCCGACCCTTGAAGCCTTTCCGGATCTCAGGGTCGTTCTTGAACACATTACCACGGCAGACTCGGCGGACTTCGTGCAAGCACATCCGGTCGGTCGCCTTGGCGCCACCGTCACCCCCCAGCATCTGATGTACAACCGCAATCACATGCTGGTTGGCGGCATTCGCCCCCACCTCTACTGCCTGCCCATTCTCAAGCGGAACCGCCACCAGCAGGCACTTCGGGAAGCAGTCGCCAGTGGCGACCCGCGGTTTTTCCTGGGAACGGACTCGGCACCCCACAGCCGTGACCGTAAAGAAACCGCCTGTGGTTGCGCCGGCTGCTACTCCGCCTACAGTGCCCTGTCGCTGTATGCAGAGATATTTGAGGAACTGGGCGCGCTGGACAAACTCGAAGCATTCGCGAGTTTCAACGGTCCTGACTTCTATGGGTTGCCAAGGAACGAGGGCACCGTCACCCTGATCCGGAAACCATGGCAAATGCCAGCATCACTTCCCCTGGCCGACGGCGACATCGTCCCACTGAAGGCCGGCGAACAACTGCAATGGCAGGTCGCCTAACCACAACACTCTGGAGTTCCAGTGACAGAAGAGACCAAACCGCCCCACCCGATGTCGCGCCGTTTTCGCGGATTTCTGCCTGTGGTGGTCGACGTTGAAACCGGCGGATTTAATCCGGAAACCGACGCACTGCTCGAGATCGCCGCCGTCATTCTCTCCATGGATGACGACGGCCGGGTATACCGTGCTGAAACCCATGTTCAGCAAATCGATCCGTTCGAAGGCTCAAATCTGGAACAATCGGCTCTGGACTTCACCGGCATTGACCCCTGGAGCACGGAGCGCGAGGCGGTACCCGAGCGCGAAGGCCTGAGCGAAATATTCGGCCCCATCCGCAAAGCGGTGAAAGCTCACGACTGCAAACGGGCCGTACTGGTTGGCCACAATGCCACCTTCGACCACAATTTTGTGTTTGCCGCAGCCCTCAGATCGGATATCCGACGCAATCCCTTCCACCCGTTCTCAACCTTTGACACCGCCACACTGGCAGGCCTTGCTTACGGCCACACTGTGCTGGCGCAGGCCTGCAAACTCGCAGGCCTGCCGTTCAGCAACAAGGAAGCGCATTCAGCGGCTTACGATGCCGAGAAAACCGCCGATCTGTTCTGTGGCATTGTGAACCGATGGCGTGACCTTGGCGGGTACCCACCACCACCGCCGGAAACCGCCGACGAATCCCAGAATCCATGAAAAAACCCCGCCAGGGCGGGGTTATGAGGAGTTGGTACAGCGCGCGGTGTTACCAGTAAATACCGCGCATGATCGACGCAAATGCCACCTGCTCGGTGGATACCTTGGGCTTCTGCCCAGACTTGCTGCCAGCAGCCGACGGTGAATCCGGGAACATCCGGTAGCCGGTGTTCATGACAATCTCGCCCATCTTCGGCGCAACTGCATGCAGTACCTGGGCAAAAGTCCCCAGACGTGTCGCGATACGCTTGGGACGATAGATGATGGCATTGGCGACCATGTCAGCTGCCTCCTCGGGCGACAGCGTCGGCACCGAGTCATAAAGCTTGGTGGGCGCAATCATCGGCGTTTTTACCAGCGGCATGTTGACGGTGGTGAAGGTCACGTTCCGATCCGACCATTCTGACGCCGCACAACGGCTGAACGCATCCAGCGCCGACTTGGAAGCGACATAGGCCGAAAAGCGCGGCGCGTTGGTCAGTACGCCAATCGATGAAATATTGACAATGTGACCACGACGCTGTTCCAGCATTTTCGGCGCAAACCCCATGATCAGACGAATAGAGCCGAAATAGTTCAGTGACATGGTGCGCTCGAAATCGTGGAAACGATCAAACGACAAATCCAGTGACCGACGGATGGAACGGCCTGCGTTGTTGATCAGGAAATCCACCTGGCCATGGTTGTCCAGAACGGTCTTCACAAAGCGGTCCGCGTCCTCCATTTCAGCAAAGTCACACTGATAGGGATGAACATTGCCACCGCGAGCTTCCAGTTGGGCGGCCACTTCCATCAGGCGCTCTTTCTTACGGGCGCCGATGACCAGAATGGCGCCGGCATCCGCCAGCTTCTCGGCGGTTGCCAGGCCGATGCCAGAGGTGCCGCCGGTAATAACGCACACCTTGCCCTCAACCGTGCCCCGCAGCGTGCGGTCCTTGAACAGGTCCGGATCCAGGTGGCGCTCCCAGAAATCCCAGATCACCGGCGCGTAATCCTCGAGTCGGGGTACGTCAATACCCGTGCCCTTAAGCACGCGCTCGGTCTCCCGGGCATCGAACCTGGTCGGGTAATTGATAAACGAGAGAACCGACGGAGGAATGCCCATATCGTCGAGAATGGCGGACGTCAGGCGCTTGACCGGTGGCAGGTTTTTCAGGCTCTGACGAATGAACGGCGGGATAAAGCCGAACATCCGGGAATCGACACGCATCGCCATACGCGGCGCATGGCCTGCCTCGGCAAACACGTTGAGAATTTCTCCAACCTTATTGGGGCTCGAATCCACCAGGTGGAAACAGTTGCCGTTCTCTCCCTCAAGGTGCGCGATGTGGTCCAGGGCATTCACCACAAAATCCACCGGCACAATGTTCAGGTACCCGCCCTCAACGCCAATGGTGGGAACCCACTGTGGCAGCGCATGGCGGATCTTCTGGATCATCTTGAAGAAATAGTAAGGACCGTCGACCTTGTCCATTTCACCGGTCTCAGAATGGCCGATGACCATACCCGGTCGGTAAATGCGGAACGGCACATTGCAGCTCTGGCGAACCACTTTCTCCGATTCGTGTTTGGTTTTGAAATAGGGATGATCCAGCTTTTCCGCTTCTTCAAACATATCTTCGCGGAAGGTGCCTTTGAACAGTCCGGCAGCCGCAATGGACGATACGTGATGGAAACACCCGGCCTGCATGGACTCGGCCGCATTCACAGCACTGCGGGTGCCTTCTATGTTGGTCGCCTGCTGGGACTCTTCATCAGCACCCATGTCATAAATGGCAGCAAGATGGAAGAAATGGTCAATATTGCCCTTGAGCGATTTCATCGTCTCGGCATCAATGCCCAGATCGGCGCTGGTCAGATCGCCCACCACCGCTTTGACACGCTTTTCGTCCGCGCCCCACCGCTCACGGAGCACATCCAGCTTGCCCTGGGACTGTTCACGGACCAGCACGTAAACGGTGCCGCCACGAGCCAGTAACTTGTCAACCAGAAAACGGCCGATGAAACCGGTGCCACCCGTCAGAAAGTAATTCATTGATTCTCCACCCTGCTTTTAAACGATTGTTGTCTGTCCCTGTTTTCTACGATGGCCAGATAACTGGCACTGCCTATCGGAAACCCTGGCATTGTACTCAAATGCATTTCTCATGTATTGAATTTTTTAGAGCAAATGCTTGTTCAAGTTATTGTTTTGAATAGAGCTTCTACTCTATTTCCGGAACGCCGGACTGGAAGGCCACTGTTCCATAAATAAACCCTGCTGAATCTGAGCCTAGCACATGGTTTTCAGCGTGCCCGCAAATCCAATCGCATTACATGGATGAAATGAAACTGCCCCCCAGCAATGCCATAATCATGGCCGTTTCTTACGCCCTCATACACCCTTTTTCACCTGGTAAACGTACTATGACAAACCATGACCCGAACGCCGACCGCTACATCACCATTGCCCGGGCCTGTCTGAAAGCCATCAACGATACGGCAGCCGACGCAGGTAGCCGGGAGGAAAAGATACAGGCGGTGTACCAGGCGATTGATAAAGCGTTCCAGGCTGAATTTGCAGACTACCGGCAGGCCATTGCGGTTATGGGAAGCGTGCTCGAACGAATCGCCAGCGGCCAGCTTGACGGCCAGGCCGCGGCAAGTCTGGCCCGGAAAACCCTGGACCAGCAACCGAGAGCAACACGAAACGATCAGATCCACTAACAGGCAGGCGATATGAAACAGATACCGATTACCCTGGCACTGGTACTCTTTTTTTTCATCGGCCAGGTGCTGGCTGCCACTGCGCCCATCAAAAGCCCCAACGACGATAACAGTTACCGTTACATCAACCTGGATAACCAACTGAGGGTGCTTCTGGTCAGCGCCCCGGAATCCGACAAGGCGGCAGCGTCAATGAACGTGGCCGTTGGCAGCGGTGATGACCCGGCCAACCGCGAAGGTTTGTCGCATTTTCTGGAGCACATGCTTTTTCTGGGCACGGAAAAATACCCGGACCCGGGTGAATACCAGCAGTTTATTAAAAGCCACGGAGGCAGCCACAACGCTTTCACCGCCTTCCGCGATACCAACTACTTTTTCGATATCCAGGCAGAACACCTGGACGCCGCGCTGGACCGCTTTGCCGAGCAGTTCGCGGCCCCACTGTTTACCGCCGAACTCGTTGACCGTGAGCGTAACGCCGTACACTCGGAGTTCAGCTCAAAACAGAAGGAAGACGGACGTCGTTTCTATTCGGTCAAAAAAGCCATCAGCAATCCGGACCACCCCTTTCACCAGTTCGCGGTCGGAAACCTGACCACGCTGGAAAACACCGATGAACGGCCATTACGACCCGACCTGATCGAGTTCTGGAAATCGCACTATTCCTCGAACCTGATGACACTGGCGGTCTACGGCCCCCAGTCACTGGATGAACTGGAAGCCATGGTCCGGGACCGCTTCAGCCGCATCGACAACCGCCAGCTTGAGGCCAGAGTCTATGACCAACCCCTGCTGGAGCCCGGCACCCTGCCCGCTCGCGTTCGGGTCAAGGCGTTGAAGGACATCCGCTCGCTGTCGCTGTCATTCCCGATTCCCTCCCAGCAGGAGCACTATCGCAACAAGCCGGTCAGCTACATTGCCAGCCTTCTGGGGCATGAAGGCCCGGGCAGCCTGTTCGATCAACTGAAACAGGCCGGTCTGGTTGAAAGCCTTTCCGCCGGCAGCGGCATGGACACCGGTACCGAAGAGACGGTCGAAATCAGCATGTCGCTGACCACTGAGGGACTGGAAAAACAGGACCGTATACTGGACCTGACCTTCGCCTACATCGACAAGATCCGCGCCAAGGGCATTTCTGAGCGCCGGTTCGAGGAAATGAAACAGTTAGCCCAGATCGACTTCCGGTTCCGCGAAGAACAGGCACCGATAAACGCGGTTACCCGGCTTTCAATGCAAATGCCCCACGTGGCACCGGAAGACGTACTGCGGGCACCCTGGATGATGGAAAACTACGTTCCAGGCCAGTACCGCGATGTTTTATCGCGCCTGACACCCGACAATGTCCTGGTTGCAACACAGGAGCCCGAACCTGATTTCGAGTCCCCGAAGACAACCCGCTGGTACGACGCTGAATATACCATGACCCCATTATCGGCGGACGCGATTAGCAGTACCGGCAACTCTGAAAGGCGCCGCGCTGCAGGACTGGCGTTGCCCCTGGCGAATCCGTTTATCCCCGAGAACCTCGGCCTGATTTCCGGGCCCACCATGCCAGAGCCCGTTTCCCTCGGGGATATCCAGGGCATTGATGTCTGGTACGCCAGAGACACCCGTTTTGAAACGCCCAAAGCCAACGTTTTTGTCGGTCTCAGAACACAGGCTACCCAGGCGTCCGCCCGCAGCAATGTGCTGTCTACCCTGCTGCTTGATGCCATCAAAACCAACATCAACGCCTGGGCGTATCCTGCCCAGCTTGCCGGGATGGACTACAGCATTTACCCGCATCTGCGGGGCATTACCATTCGGGTAGGCGGTTATAACGACAGGCTTCATACCCTGATGACGCGCATTCTGACCCAGATAGCGGACCCGACACTGACAGAAAAGCGCTTTGAGATCGCAAGAGAGCAGATGATTGACGGCCTGCTAAACAAAGCCAAGAACCGGCCGGTTGAACAGACGTCCGAGTTTATACAGACCGCGCTGATTGAAGGCGTCTGGAGCACCGGGGAAAAGCTTGCGGCTGCCCGGGCCGTCAGCCTTGAGGAACTGGAATCTTTCGCTGAAGCGTTCCTGTCGCAGGTCGACCCTGTAATGCTCGTCCATGGCAATATGACACAGGCATCCGCCCTGAACCTGGCTCAGCAAGTGAACGCATCCGTGCTCAGGCGAAGCGAGCTGGCAGACGTTTCCCGCAGCCAGGTGCGGGCGCTGCCGGACGGTGAGATGGTCGCAGGCATCAAGGTCGACCACCCGGACACTGGCTATACGCTCTACGCCCAGGGCAACAATACCGGCTTTGCCAAGAGAGCAACCTACCGGCTGCTCGCGCAGATCGTTGCCAGTCCTTTCTATGAGGAAATACGCACCAACCGGCAGCTCGGCTACATCGTGTATGCCATGCCTTACGAAATACTCGAAACGCCGGCACTCGGCTTCGTGGTTCAGTCCCCGGGGGCGAGCGCCAGTGAAATCGACGCCGCAGTCAGCGCCTTCTCGGCCACCTTCATGAACACTCTCTCAGACATGAAGCCCGAAGACCTGAAGCGGGAAAAACAGGCGGTGATCAGCAAACTGCTGGAAAAAGACCGGCAACTGGGAGAAATCTCCCAGCGCTACTGGCAGGAGATCGACCGTGGGGCGAGCGGCTTCAATTCCCGTGAGCAACTGGCCGATGCCATCCGCAAGGTATCACGGACGGATCTGATGGAGGCCTTCCAGACCAGGGTGGTGGAGCGGTCACAGACGTTCCGGGTGTTTACCCAGAAAGAGCCGGGTGAAGAGCAACAGGTCATGGATGCACTGCTCCAGCGGCCCTTCGTGCAAGCGCCCTGAACTCAGGGCCGCTAAATGTGATCCGGAAACTGGCGGATAAAACGCTGCCAGTCTTCCGGTTCATCCACATCCCAGCGCGGAGATAGCTGCAGGCAGGACAGCCCCACCGCTTCCAACCGGACCAGAGTTTCCGCCAACGCGCGGTCAGTGCCCCAACTCACGTTGTCCAGCATGCCACTGCAATGGGTTCGGGCGCCGATCAGCACGTAGCCTCCATCATCCGAAGGGCCCAGCACCACGTCCGCCGAATCCAGCGCCTGCAATGCCTGATGAATATAGCCAGCGTCCACGGACGGGCAGTCACTCCCTATGATCAATGCTTTCGGGCAGTACGCCAGCCCTTCAGCAAGAGCCGACTCCATTCGCTCGCCCAACACGTTCCCGCACTGAAAGCCCTGCTTCAGACCCAATGCCTCAATCCGATTTATGATGGGCGCCGCAGCTTCCGGAACCCTTGCCACTTCACGATCCCACAGAAAGCGCACCTCACAGCCACTGGAAGCAAGCTGATTCAGCACTGCCAGGCTAAGGGTAATATGAGCCTCGAGCGCTCCCTGCTCCCCCAGCTCCGGCATCAGCCGGGTCTTGACCCGACCGGCTTCCGGCCATTTGGCAAACTGCATCACCAGTGCCGATGCCGCTGATTCACTCTGCATTGCGCACATCACCCCGATAGAGTTTTGCCAGAGACTCCGGCGATTCGCCGCGCCAATACCGCCAGCGTATCCGCCACATCAGCAACACCGTACGCCAGGGTCCGTTCTTCTGCCATCGGCGGCTATCCGTGATCACCGGATCTGAAATGCACAATGGCTTTGAACGACGCTTCAAGCGCGAGGATAAATCCACATCCTCCATCAGCGGAATCCGGGCAAAGCCGCCCAGCTCATCAAAAACAGACCGGCGCATAAAGATCGCCTGATCTCCGGTCGCAATACCGGTCAGCCGGGAACGCCAATTCATGAACCAGCCAATCACCCGAAACAGCCGATGTTGCCCACTCAACCGCACGTCAAATCGCCCCCAAACGGAAGAAGACGCTGCAAAATTCGCCAGGTGTTCAGATGCGGAGGAAGGCAACAGCGTATCGGCATGGAGAAACAGCAGGATAGTACCGGAGGAAGCGGCGGCACCCGCGTTCATCTGAACCGCCCGGCCCGGGTCAGACACAATCACCTGATCGCATAGAGGTTGTGCCAGAGCGGCTGTACCGTCATCACTGCCGCCATCCACCACAATGACTTCATGGCCCTGAGAACGCAGCGATTGCAGCCCCGAAAGTGTGTACTCAATGGATTCGGCCTCACGCCAGACAGGCATGATGACACTCAACAAAAAGCGCTGCGGCAAAACGCCTCCTACCGGAAATGCAGACCCAACAGCCACGACCCAAGCTGCAAAGCCTAACGCACCTTGAGCCACAGCCCTTCGGCCGCTATCATACCGCCCTTCTCGCGATAATGCCCCCGTAGCTCATCTGGATAGAGCGTCCCCCTCCTAAGGGGAAGGTAGCAGGTTCGAGTCCTGCCGGGGGCACCATTTTTCATTTATAAATCATATATTTGCAGCGGTTCAGAAAAATAATTTAAAGTTTTTTCGTGTTACCGCAATCTCGTGTGACCAATATGTTACCAAGCGACTGCTTAGAACATAAAATAAACTGCTCGCATGGATGTGCCTAGCGGTTGCGCCACCTGCCGCTAAATAGCGTTATAACTATGACTGTTTGCCAATCAGGTTAGAAAAGCGATTGATGATCTTATTTTTGTTCGTTTGGCACGTCTCGCCCACAATACTTGCAAACTGAAGCCCGTTTCATGATTTTTTCGGCGCAGGAAGGGCAAGTTTTCATCTTGCTTGAAACAACGGCGGCGTCCCAAATACCTCCCAGTAGCCCTCCTGTCCGCGCGCTCCCATCTTCTCTTTTTCCAGATGGTGAAGATCCAATAGCGAACAGTCCTGTGACGAGTGCGGCTACCCAAAGGAGTGGAATAAAAAATCCACCAATGACCAGCACCACAGTTAGCATCCAGAAAAATGATTTCATAGGAACTTCCAAACCAATTCGTTCAATTTCTGCGAAGAGCAGTCTATTTTGAAATCATCTGCTCCCTGAACTCGGCATCGTTTCAGGCATAGAGTGAAAAACCACTATTTCCAAGTTACCCGAAAACGACTGCGGGTGCTTTGTTTCTTCACCTAAAAAATAGCCCACCAACTCAAAAACGCTGCATTGCCTCTTTTAATAGTAGGGAAATATCATCAGACACAAAAAACCGCTCAGGGCGGATTGATTGATTTTTTTACATCATTGCCGCTTGCATCTTCGTGCACATCTTGCTGTTAGCGGTGTAAAGGTTTTTCGATGCTCATTTATTCTTAGCCTTAAAGCACCACAAATACCATTTATTTTTAAACTCAGAAATTGCCCTAGCTTTATACTTTTCCGTTGAAAAGCGCGGACTCTCGTAAGCATCGACTACAATTAATTGCGCTATTTGAACAGCCCGGCTGTTGCCAGCTTCCGCTTTGACAATATCTATCACCGTCGCCATTTGTTGTCCTGATTGCCGGCTAGTCATGACCTCGCCCGCAAGGTATGAATGCGATTTGCACTCTGTCAGCTCTGCGCTGGCCGTGGTTGATAATGCTGCCAACAGTGCCATTGCTACGCTTAACATTTTCATTATTGCTGCCTCCGTTAGTACAGAAAAACTGTAGCAGGTTTACCCAGAGTTGGGCTTTTTATAATCGAGAAACTCTATCAGACACAAAAAAACCGGCAACTTGGCCGGTCTGGGCTTTAGGGTTGCTGAAAATCATCAAAGTCCCTCGCGTAATGACCAGAATAAAACCATCAAGCCCTCGCGTAAAGATACGCAAAAATTATCATTGGCTGGCGGTGTAGCTAACGTGTGCAAAAATCATCAGATCCGGGTGCGTGTTCTGGTCTCCACGTGCGCGCGATACCAGTTAAGAAATTCTAGTTAGCCCCGCGCGCGTACTGTTCAGCCTTTTTTACGAGCCAGAAAATTCTAATCACCCTCGTGCGCGTTACTGCTCCGAAAACCATCAGACTGACATCGTCTAAGCTCGCGCTCTACGGCAAGGCGCACGAACTCTGATCGATTACGATGACCTTGATTGCCGCCCGCCTTCATCAAAGCATCAATGGCGTTCACGGTTTGGGCTTCCACTGAAACGATAAGCCGGACGGGCTGGCGGAATTTTCGCGGGTTACGGCTCATAAGTTTCCCCTCATCACAGGCAGTCTTCCATCAGCCCGCATCAGTCGAAAGTAATCCAGCATATAGGCCCGGCTGTTCGCCCCATCGGCTATGTCCTGAATGTCGTCTTCACAAAGCAGGGCGTATAGGTGGTCAGGGTTGGCCTGAAGCATTGCGGCAATGTCCATCAGCAGGGCATCAGGGTTTTGCCGTCTCCGCTCACTAGCAGGTGGAATCCTTCGCTCCTGTCTCAACTCTGTGATCAATTCCTGTTTGTGCTGAATAATCCAGTTTTCGATTTCAGGAGTAATCGAGATCTCGGGCCAAACTTCAATTTGGTCGCCAGTAAGATTCTCAGCATCCAAGCCATGCAGGTGCAAATAGTCGATAGCGCCCATCAGAACACCTTCCTTTTCTCGGGGTTTTGGTCTTCACCTAAAGAAACTCTTTGATATGAAGTCGTGGAAGTCGTCATGTCGTGCTGATTTTCGGATTCATGCACGACTTGACGACATTGACGACTTTGATCTGGAGACTTTCTTTGACCAATGCACCATTTGACCGTTGAACCAATCTTTCCGAGGCACTTACATTCAATGCCAAGTTGCCGGAGAGCGGGTGCAGCCCTTCGCATTGCATCGCCTAATCCTTTTGGAGATCTTGGCCATGAATCACAACCACGTGGCTTGTAATCCTCTAATACATTCAGCCAGTGTTTTGCTGATTGTTCTTCGATCAATCCCGGATTGGTTTCTGCCCAATCCCTGATTGCACTTGCTACGGGGCTGGCGTCTAGGGTTCGTTCTAGTCCGTCCTGGCGGGCGGTGTTGAATTGCTCAAGGAAGGCTTCCGGCGGCTGCCCCATCGCCTTGGCAACGGCCATTCCCAGATAGGCAAACTCTACAAGTCGCGGGCGCTGATCCGCCGGTAAACTCATCTCCGGCAGATATTCCAGAGCCTTTGCCGCAATGTCTAACAATCCGCCGATAATGGTTGCCCGGTTTTTTTCATACTCAGCGTCGAGCGTGTTCTTGGGGCAAGCGTTGGTAATAACCGGCAGTTCGATACTGATTGCTCGTGATACAGCGTCTTGTTGAGTGATTGCAGCCACAATGCCGTTCAGGATTGCCGGACGTTTCAAGGTGATAACGATTTCTTCACTGTCGCTATATAGCTTGCGCTTGGCAAATCCGCCTCCAGTCGCTATGACGCACAAAGCATCCTGAATTGGCGCAGGCAGGTGGCTAATGTTCTCAAGGCTAATGAAGTGATTGGTGCCGCCGGTAACGTAGAGATCTTCAGCAGACTTGGGAGCCGCTCTCAGGTCAGCAGCGTTTGGATCAATGAGCCTTCGGAGAGCTGTCTGTGTGGTGGATTTCGCACATCCTTGTTCACCGAACATTTCCAGAATCGGAAAAGGTGTATCTGTGCGTAGGCACTCCACCAGCCAGGCAACAACCAAAATCTGTTGACCAGGCATTACGTTGGCAATCTTCCATAACGGGCTAATATCGCCACCAGGAACGGGACGCGGCAATGCCTGCGAGCTGTCAGACCGGCTGAACATGACATGCGCATCTTGAATCGACCATTTGCCAGGCATCAGGCAGATAGTGCTGCTTTGTCCCGGCTCTGCCAGATCCAGATAATGATTACCGGAGATACTGGCCACACGGATATAGACCGGGCGGTATTCCTGCATAGCAATGCCTTCAAGCGTCATTCTGGCTTCACGCAACGACTGATCCCGTACAGCCTTTTCGTTTTGCTCATAAAATGCCGCAGTCAGCCAGTTTCTAAATGCCCTGCCGGCCAGCGTTCGAACTTCTCCGGTATCCCTGTGTCGGGCATAGGCGGTGTCGTTGTCGTCGTGGAACAGCTCATTGAATGTTTGGACAAATAAGACAATCTTGTCTGATTGCGCCTGCTTTTCTTCGTCAGCTTCTTCCTTTGATTCAGGTTGCGGCTTTACTGCGGCAATCATGCCTCCCTGAAATTCAGCAAGAACAGCCTCAGTTCCAGATTCCTGATAAACGTCGCTAAAATCCTTTGCAGACTGCGGACACGTCCAGGAACAACCGGATTTTTCACCCGCCAGCTTGCCGGCCTTGTCGTTATCCACGGCGGTAATCAATTTCAGACTCGGATTCACTTTGCTGATTGCAGCAACGTTGCCGGGTACGTTCGCTTCACCAACGCCACACGCAGCCGGCAGGCCCGTTGCTTCATGTAGCCGGTAGCCATCCGCCAGCCCAGCGCAAACAATAAGGCGACCTTCCATGCACTTTATTGCAGAAACGTCGAAGCCAATAGGTGTGAACGTGCCTGATACCTTGCTGCCTCTCTGGGTGAACTTATCGTTTGGCTTGGAGTCAGCGTCAAAACTGATCCGCTCCGATAAGATCCGCTCAAAACCGCGAGCGATCCCGTCAACGTCCAGCAGTTCACGGAACACGGCGGGCCCGCGAAAGCTGCCAAGGGTTGTTGGCCTGATCTCTACCGTACATTTGCAGACCGCTTGCAGGTCAGCCAGGTCTATTCCCTTGCAATCTAGGTAAGCGTGCGCAGCGGTGCTATAATCAATTTGTGTGATTTCCTTTGCGCCCCCGCTTTGCTCGCCAGCTTCGGGGGCGTTTTCGTTTGTGGCCCTCATGCTGTGACCTCGCGCTGTTTGGCTTCGAGCCAAGTATCAAGCTGGCATCTAGTCCAGCCGACACAACGGGGTGAAATGCGGATTTTGCGGGGGAAGGTAGCGTCCAGCTCGGCTAAGTTATGCAGCTTGGTTCTGCCGATACCGAGGTAATGACAGGCGTCTGCGGGACGGAAAAAGGCTTGTTCGGGGTGGGTGTGCGGTTGCATCTTGATCACCTATGTTGTTGATGGTGATTAGATGAAAACAATCGAGTTGTGGGGCAGCCGGGCTGCTCTACAGATTTCCTTTCTTTGCTAAAACAAAATATCCCGTTCGAAACGATTCCCGATTTATTTCACACTTTCCGAAGGAATCGTGGCATATCAAAACATCACCTTGGCGGAATATATCGTCATCATTTATGTCACTTTCAGGGATTGACCTCCAGGCATCTGGGAATTTGGCATATTGCGCAGCAAGATAATTTGCGAGATTGGTCAGCGATTTATTCTTTCGAGGTAGTTTAGCGTTGAGGCTCTGAGTCAAAGACTCCATACCGTAAACCTTCGCATAAGTCCTAAGCTCACCGAGTCGAAAGGCACCTGCCAGCCTAAGCTCTTCCGTTCTGGCCGACTTAATCTGTGAAACACAGACTAAGATGTCGGCAGCAATCCCCACCTCGCTATCGTGTTCATAGCCTTTTTCCTTTACAAAAAAGTTTATAAGGGTCCAGCCGGTATCATTATCAATGACCATTTCGTCGGGCAATTCAGACTTCCTCAAAACCGCTTTCGCGTTTTTTTCTAATAAATCTGCGCGGTCTAAAAAGTCATGTCCAATCTTAAATGTAGCGCCTAATTGAGTCCGTCCATGCTCTTTAAAGTAGTTTTTAAGCTCTTCTCTCGACTGGATTTCTGTCTGTTCAATTTTGCTGAACCTACGACAACCGACAATATTTTTTTTCATGCCGTAGCTCTGCCCACTGCCCTGTTGATTGCCTCGCTCACAACGTCCACAGCCTCGTCTTGGTGCTGTTCGCATACGTGGCCATAGTGCTGTTCAATCATCGCTACTGACTTATGCCCTGCCATTCTGGCAACGGTAAACATCGGGACGCCTGCCGCCAGCCGCGCCGAAATAAAATGGTGTCGGAATGAATAAAACACCAGACCCGCATCGACGACCCCTAGCTTTTTCACACGCAACCACGGCGCACGGGTTGCCATGGTGTCGAGTAACTTACCGCCACGTGGTGACGGGAACACCAGCCCGTCTCTGGGGCTGTCCTGATCTTTCCACCAGGCGGCCATGACGATTTTGATTCGGTCATTTAATTTCAGATCAATAACAGCCGGTTTCTTATCGTGACGAACGGCAACCTTGCTTTTTTCGGCTGTCTTAATCAGTCGGCCAAACTTAATGTTCAACTCTGTCCACGTCAGCGTCCGCAGGTCACCAGTACGCAGGCCGGTATGCAATGCCAAGTGGGTGAACGGAATAAACCAGTGGGGATAGGTCACGGCGTCTAGGTCGGTAAGGTGGGGCTTGCCATGTTTGCGGCTGTTGCGCCTGCCCTCGCGGATTTCTTCGGCGTACAAAACCAGACCGGCTAGGATGCCGCTGATTTCACCGTCGGTTAATGGTCGGCGGGTCTGTTGGATTTCATCTTCGTTTTCTTCCTGCTTGGCCTGCCCTTTGTATGTCGGCGCTTTTAGTTTGATGCCTTCAAGGGGACTCGAACCGAGTACCTCATCTTGTACGGCTTGGCCCAGTAGTGTCTTGAGTGATCCAAAGGCGCGTTTAACAGAGTCGTGCGCCCGGCCTTCACTCTCGCGGGGCTGCCAATTGTTGTGGATGTAGCTTCGAGTTATCGCGCCCATATCCGTGTCCAGCAGATCGGGGAAGTACAATCTGATCCGCTGATCGTTAGCTTTGGCGTTCTTGGGCTTCCAGGAGTCCATGACACGGCGATAGCCGTTTTCAAGGTAGTGGCGCAAGGTACGCAATTCGGCTTGCTCTGCGGCACTGAGAGCCTGCTCACGCTGCCCAGCTTTGTCTGCCAGCGGGTCGGCCTCACTGTCTAGCCAGTCGATGACTTTACGGGCGGCCTGCTCCGGCTTTATCTGCGACAACTTGCCGATGGTGACGGTTCGGCGCTTGCCGGTCGCATCTTCATAACGATAACGCCAGGAACTACCGCGCTTGAGTTTTATCAGATACAGCCCCGGCTGCATCGTGCAAAACGTGGTGTCTCGCTCGCTGGCGGCGCTGTCGAACCCAGCAGCAGCGGCTTCGGTGATAGATGACAGCTTGGACTTGGCCATAGTGACGCTCCGGTAACAGATCAAAACGTGTGACCAATATGTTACCAGAATGGGCGATTATTAACGAACAATAAAAAACAAAGAAAAACACTAATTCAATATTATCAGTTACTTAATGGCCTAAGGTATTGATGCTAAAGGGCTAAAATCCCCCTCCTAAGGGGAAGGTAGCAGGTTCGAGTCCTGCCGGGGGCACCATTTTTCATTTATAAATCATATATTTGCAGCGGTTCAGA
>Ga0307936_1000111_pt1 | contig 45554 bp, 45 predicted proteins | sample OrgLakmetagenom1_FD_201839 | JGI IMG/M metagenome (GOLD analysis project Ga0307936, IMG submission 201839) | Saline water microbial communities from Organic Lake, Antarctica - #1 | ecosystem: Environmental > Aquatic > Non-marine Saline and Alkaline > Saline | place: Antarctica: Organic Lake... | reverse complement strand
GCTCAACATTGGAATTGATACTCTCGGGCGTTATATTCGCCGTAAGCTCGCCCTGCAAACCATGCCGACCTGCTGAACGAGAAATCGTGAGGTGCTTCGCTCTCGCGCTGCCTGTTTAACCTGCTCATTGTAAGGCGCTTGCGCGGCGCGCGAAAACCGTGCTCTCTCTGGATCAGTCCATGAAAAAAGTGGACCGTTTCCGATAGACGAACTGCGCACAGAAGTGAAGAGTAACATCGCCGATAATGAAATTAGCAAGATGACCACCACAATGACAACGGACGACAAGTCTCTTATATCCTAGAGCTCAGGCGATGCCCGGTGAATATCGACTGGTTTAAGCACCGAGTCGGTAGCCAACACGAAAAAGCGATTTACGGTCATCGCATGTCGGTGGTTGAGCCGATGTTCGGCAACATCGGCAGAAACAAAGGTCTGAATCGCTTCAGCCTGCGGAGCAAAAATAAGGTAAAAGGCCAGTGGCAATTCTATTGCCTGGTGCACAACATTGAGAAGCTGGCGAATTATGGGCCGTTAGCGGCATGAAACCGAGGCTAGGATATGGCCAGATATAGGCCACAGACGGTCATGTGTAGAGTGTTCAGCGCCGGATATCGATAGTGCTGTGGTGTTGCCAGCAAATGATCAAACTTGCGCCAGTTGATCGCAGGGTGTGAAAAAACAACAAAGCGGCTGCGGATTAGGCTTTGAAAAGGGTTTTTCTACAGCCTCGCTAGCCTTGAGCGCCCTCCACAGGTAATCATCATGTTTGGAATCTTTAAGGAGCTGGAATCTCAAGCCAACCAAGCTCAGAAAAAGATCGCAAGTGCTCTTAACCACTACAGCTGGATTTCTATGTGTAGATATCGGTGCAATTGCGTCGTCTTAGCGCCATTCAGGTCGGAATCATCAATTTTAAAAATTGACGATATAGATCTGTACAAGGCTTCCCTCTTTTACAGCGACCAAGAGTGAAATTAAGTAACCACTGAAATCAGTGACTCTAAGCCCGCTGATTTCGATTCAACTGCGAAAATACCCATGACTTCTTCACTTCACCGCCTGTACTCTTTTCGTCGCTGTCCCTATGCTATGCGCGCCCGTCTCGGCCTCTTGTTTGCTGATTTGCAGGTGGAGCTGCGGGAGATAATATTGAAAAACAAACCGGCCCAGATGCTGGCGATTAGCCCGAAAGGCACCGTGCCTGTTTTACAGCTTTTTGATGGTACCGTGGTTGAAGAGAGCCGGGAAATAATGGCGTGGGCGCTTCGGCAGCAAGATCCACAAGGGCTGTTGGATACAACGGTTTTGGATCACGCCAATGCTCTGATTGAGCAAAACGACAACGACTTTAAACATTGGTTGGATCGCTATAAATACGCCGACCGATACCTCGAAATGACCCAGTCAGAGTATCGGCAACGGGGTGAGGCCTTTTTACAGGTTTTAGAGGAGTTGCTGACTAAAAACCCTTACCTACTGGGGGACAGCACGACCATTGCCGATATTGGTATCGTGCCTTTTGTCCGTCAATTCGCCCATGTGAATCGCGATGTTTTTTACAGCCTACCTTACCCGAACCTGCATCTGTGGTTACAACACTGGTTGGAGCACTCATTCTTTCTGCAAGCCATGACCAAGTTTCGGCCATGGCAAGAGGGAGATGACGTTGTGGTTTTTCCTTCTTAACACTAAGCACTTAAACCTTCTTAGCCTCTTTATGGAGTGGTCAAGCACTTTGTGACCCCGTATCTTGACCCCGTATCCCAAATAGCTGCACCTAAGCAGCCTGTTTGTTGCGCGCAATTTCCTGTAATTTTTCAGGGTTGAGGGATACGGCTCCGGCGACTTCCCAGTTTCGAATGTCACCAGATGACTGGTTGCGTAGTATTGAAGAGACGTGCCAATTCTTCGGCGAAGTGCCTCAAGAAATCCTGTTCGACAATGCCAAGACCACCATGATCGAGCGCGATGCCTACGGTGAAGGCCGTCATCGCTGGAATGCATCCCCACTTAAAGTAGGGGATCATCGACGAAAAGTAAGCAATCTCGAGCGCATACGGCTTATGATTCTGAGTTGAAATAATAAATGCGGCCCGTTTCAGCCGTAAAAATGCTCATCACTGGCGAAGCACGATTGGCCGCTGCTCTGGCATTCCCATGGATACTATCAGGGAGTTGTCTTCCTGCCGCTGCTTGAAAGCGGCTTTACTGTCCAGATCCTGCCAGTTGCTCAGAATCAGGCTCTGGGCGACGGCTCCTCCCAGGGTTGTGCCCGGCCCCAGAATAATCAGTTTGTCCGGCGCGAATTCACGAACAGCAACACGCAAAGCAGCGCTGAAATCGTAAGGTTGGGTCAACTGATGGCTCAGGGTGTAGTCCCAAAGCGCCTTGTGATCTGTACTCCAAGGAGACCAGATATGGCCGCGACCGTCGATGAGCGGAATCTCCGGTCTGCCGAACAGCGCTGGCCCCAGGGCTTCCTTTGCCATCTCCCGCACCGGCTCTTGCAGTGGCGTATGGAAGGCCGCGTGATTGGGTAACCGCATGGGGAAGTGGTCTTTTTTGGGCAGTCCACGATTCAGGGCTGCCATACCCGGTGTGTCGGCACCAAACACCATCATACCGCCCAGATCGATGGACAGGTAAGCCTGGCCTTCGCCACTTTTGCAGATCTCATCGGCTAAAGCCAGGTAGCGGGCGCGGGCATCCCAGTCTGGACGCCAGTCGTCATCCACCCAGGGAATGAGAAGCTGGCCGCCAATCAGGCGTTCCTGCATTAATCCGCCCATAGTATTGACCAGATGCAGGCCCTTTTGTGCATCCAGCGCACCGGCGATCGCCAGGCTGATATACCAACCCATGGAGTTGCCGGTAACAGCAACGATCTCATAGCGATCTTGGTCGATATCCAAAAAATCGGCATAGGCACAGGCATAGATCAGGCCCGAGGCATGATCTCCGCGGCTGTGCAGTTTCAGCGAATAGGCTTTGTCTTGATCCAGCTCTGTCAGGGTTGGCTGCTGGTGCTGGCGCCGATAGTCGTCGAAACTCTCCAGCAAAGCGCCTTTATCCGCATGATGGCGTTTCAGATAACCCCATTCGGGAGCATTGTAGGTGCCGCGTCCGGGACAGACGACGACAACGCGTTGTTTGGGTGTGGACATTAGGCACCTTTCTCAATTGCAGTGGAGCCGGCCCCGGTCAGGGCACGAATATGCTCAAGGATATCTTCGACGGACGGGAGCGTGCTGGTGGAGGCTCCACCCAAGGCGATAAAACTGTCCAGGGCGGTCACCCGATCCATGAGAGAACTGGCGACACCTTGAGCACTCAGCTCGCTGATCAGCTCTTCACTGATCGAGCCGTGTCGACGGCATTCATCGACAACCAGAATCTGTTTGCAGTCCTTCACCGCCTCATAGAGGGCAGCATGGTCGATTTCGGTTAGCCAGCAGAGGTCTATTACCCGCACCGAGATACCTTCCGGTGCCAGTTGCTCGGCCGACTGCAGACTAAGTGTCACACCATTACCGTAAGTGATGATAGCAAGGTCGCTACCTGAACGGCATTGACGGAAGCGGCCGCGGGGCAAGCGGAAATCCGGTCCGGGGTCTGGCTGACAGGCCAACTGGTCGCCTTCGGTCAGCAGATCGCGGTTATGATAACGGGCGATGGGTTCGATGATTACGACCACCCGCTGTTCTTCATCGGCCAGGCGTACTGCTTCTTGCAGGAGGCCTACGGCACTGGTGCCATCACTGGGACAAGCCACCAGTAAACCGGGGATGTCGCGCAATACGGCCAGGCTGTTGTCGTTGTGGAAGTGACCGCCAAAGCCCTTCTGGTAACCCAGCCCCGCGATACGAACCACCATAGGATTGGTGAATTGGCCGTTGGAGAAAAAACTCAGGGTTGCCGCTTCGCCACGTAGCTGATCCTCGGCATTGTGCAGATATGCCAGAAACTGGATTTCCAGAATCGGTATCAGGCCGTTCTGCCCCATGCCGATGCCCAGCCCCAGTATGCTCTGCTCATCCAAGAGAGTATCAATAACTCGATGGCGGCCATATTGTTGCTGAAGTCGCTGGGTTACCCCGTAGACGCCCCCTTTGTTGCCGATATCCTGGCCCGCCATTACCAATTGTGGGTAGCGCGCCATCAGCCTGTGTAGGCTCTGATTGATTAACCGGGCCATGGGCTGGGGCGTGGGATCGATTGCCGGTAGTTCTGCGGCCGGATTGGCAAGGCTGGGTCTGATGGGTGGCACGATGGCACTCATCACGGCTTCCGAGCCGCGCAAGCGCGGGCGTTGGCATGTTTGATCGCCGACGGCGCCTAAGCGCTCCCAGGTCGTATCGAACAGCTGGCCCAGATCAGCCCGGCTGAGGTGGGTCTCTCGCAGCAGTCGGGCGGCACCGTGGGCCAGCGGGTCCTCATTGGTCATGGCCTGAATCTGGGCCTTGCTCAGGTAGGCTTGTTGTGCATCAGATCCGGCGTGGCCATAGAGGCGCACACAGCGCATGTGAAGGAAAACCGGTTGCCGGTGGGTGCGAGCCAAAATAGCGGCTCGGCTAGCCGCTTGCCAGGTATCCACCAGATCCAGGCCGTTGCAGGCGATATAATGGAGGCCGGGGCGATTCGCCATGGAGGCGGCGACCCACCCCTGGGGCGTTGGTGTGGAAATACCCAGGCCATTATCCTCGCAAACAAAGACCAACGGCATGGGCACACCCTGATAGGCAGTCCAGCAGGCCGTGTTGATCGCGCCCTGAGCGGTCGAATGATTGAGAGAGGCGTCACCAAAGCTACACAGAACCAGGCTGTCGGTGGGCCATTCCCCTGCTCCGCCCAGACGTTTCCAGAGACCCAGGCCGTAGGCAGCTCCCATCGCTTTAGGCAAATGAGAGGCAATGGTACTTGTCTGAGGGGGTACGTTTAGTGCTTTCGACCCCAGCACTTTGTGCCGGCCGCCGGCGATCGGGTCGTCGGAAGAGGCCATAAAGCTGAGCAGCATATCCCAACTGATGGTCTGCCCGGGTAAGGCCTTACTGCGCTGGATGAAGAAAGCCGCATCCCGATAGTGCAAAAAGGCGGGATCGGTCACCCTCAGAGCCTTTGCGATGGCGGCATTGCCTTCGTGACCCGCGCTGCCGATGGTGTAGTAAGCATCGCCCCGGCTTTGCAGTACTCTCGCCCGCAAATCGGTCAGCCGGCTTTGCACCTGACTTTCAAAGAGCTCGATAAGGTCGGCTGGGCTTAATCCCGCCGCCTGAGCGGTGCCGGCGGGCACGTCGGGAAGCTGTCCCTCGGTTAGTCGCTGTCGCAGGGTTCGAAAGAGCTCGGCTGTCATGCAGAATCTCCAAAGGCAGATATACCTGTTTGGGCGCGGCCCAGAATCAGAGCATGGATGTCATGGGTACCCTCGTAGGTATTCACAGCTTCGAGGTTCATGACATGGCGAATCACGTGAAATTCATCGGCAATGCCGTTTCCGCCCAACATATCCCGGGCTTGGCGGGCAATATCCAGTGCTTTGCCACAAGAATTGCGCTTGATCAGAGAAATCAGCTCCGGTGCACAGCGCCCTTCATCCATAAGGCGCCCAGCTCGCAGGCAGCCGTTCAAACCGAGGCTGATGTCAGTCTGCATGTTGGCCAGTTTTAGTTGAACCAACTGATTGGCGGCCAGAGGTCGGCCGAACTGCTCGCGGTCGAGGGTGTATTGCCGCGCCTGATGCCAGCAGAATTCAGCGGCCCCAAGTGCGCCCCAAGAAATGCCATAACGGGCTTTGTTGAGACAGCTAAAGGGCCCCTTTAGGCCGCTCACATTGGGAAGCAGTCGATCTTCCGGAACAAAAATATCTTCCAACACCAATTCGCCGGTGGCAGACGTCCGTAAGGAAAATTTGCCCTCAATTGTGGGCGTGCTGAAACCGGCATCGTCACGCTCCACGATAAAGCCCCGGATTTGCCCCTCCAGCTTGGCCCAGACCACTGCCAGGTCCGCCATTGGCGCATTGGTGATCCACATTTTGGTGCCGTTAAGACAAAAGCCGCCATCAACTGGCACTGCGCGGCAGGCCATGCTGCCGGGATCTGAGCCGGAATCCGGCTCAGTCAGGCCGAAGCAGCCAATCAGTTCGCCGCTGGCCAACTTCGGTAGGTAACGGAGTTTCTGGGGCTCGCTGCCAAAGGCAAAGATAGGGTGCATCACCAGCGACGACTGAACGCTCATGGCGGAGCGGTAGCCGCTATCCACCCGCTCTACTTCCTGGGCAATCAATCCATAGGACACATGATTGACCCCGGCACAGCCATATTTCTCCGGCAGAGTCGCGCCAAGCAAACCCAGCTCGCCCAGTTCCCGGAACAAAGCGCGGTCATGGATTTCATGTCGATTGGCCTGAGTCACCCGCGTCATCAGCTGCTCCTGGCAGTACTGACGTGTAGAATCACGAATCAGACGTTCCTCCTCCGTCAGTTGGTCGTCCAAGAAAAAAGGGTCGGCCCAATCGAAAGCGGGTCGAGTCATGGCGTGATCCTCCAGAATAGTTGTTTACTCATGCTATCGCTATCGAAGCCAAAGACGTAATATTCAATTGTTCTAGTTGCTATCGGATTTACCTATGGATTTGCGAATACTGCGCTATTTCCTCGCCACCTACGAGACGGGTTCGGTCAGCGCCGCGTCACGTCGCTGTTTTGTAGCCCAGCCCTCCATTTCTGCAGCGATAGCTCAATTAGAGGATGAGCTGGGAATGCCGCTGTTCGTGCGTCACTCCAAAGGAGTTCGCCCGACCGATGCTGGTCAACGCCTTTACCCGCTTGCGGCGCGGCTAATCGCCGATAGCGAGGCTATCGTAAGCAGCTTCAACCGCAGCGGGCGGCCCCTGCCGCTGAGACTGGGGTTGATGCGGTCGCTGGGCGCTGAACGTATGAGTAATTGGCTGAAGCGCCTGATGGAGCGTATCGAAAACTTGGAGCTGACGCTGGTCAATCCGGAAGAGGCCAGTGATGCGCGTATCGTGACAGCCGGTATGCGCCAGCCCCACGAAATCTTCGAGCCCATCTGGAATGACCGCTATCGCCTAGCGTTGCCATCGGGACATCCCCTGTCGCTGAAGGAGCGGTTGACACTGAGCGATTTGGAAGAGCAGCCCTTTATCCTACGCGCCCATTGTGAGGCAACAGAGGCATTGCGCCTGGCATTGATTCATCAAGGCGTTACTATCGCGCCCAGGGCGCACCTGCGCACTATTGAATACAGTCTGGCGTTGGTGGCGGCGGGTATAGGGCTGGCCCTTGTGCCAGACTGGCCAGAAACCCGCCGACGCCTGGACATGGTGTTGCGTCCCCTGGTGGATTTCCAGTCAGACATCCAGATCGGGGTGGCCTACTCGACCGAACTGAGCGGAACGCTGCAAAACGCATTGAAAGAGGTCTGCGAGCAGGTAGCCGACACATTTACTAATCCGAAGTAAAGTAAACGAACACAGTAGGCCGGCGAAAGGCGCGGTCACTGATGCGCGAGGCAGGCGTTAAAGCCCGGTACCGGAGGAAGTTTAAGGTAACCACCAACAACGACCACAAACAGCCGGTGTTCGGCAACGTACTGGCACGAGAATTTACCGCCGCTGAGCCTGATAAGTCGTACGCCGATGACATCACAGTACACCCAAAATTCGCCACTTCCCACTGACTGCCCTGTGCCGAGATTACGCCTCTGGTAGGCTAGGGAAAACTGTTTCTGGCGTCGTGGGCGGCATCTCGAGATGTTCGAGAATCCACTCAATGAAGCCTTTCACCTTGGTCATCTCTGCCTTATGTTCGGGGTAGGCTAAGTAATAGGCGTCGCGACTGGCTAACGAGAACGACCATGGAATGACGAGCTGGCCCGCCGATAGTTCTTCCTCGGCGAGGAAGCGCGGCACCAGAGCCACGCCGCAACCCGAACGGGCGGCCCGTAACGCCATATCGAAGGTATCAAAGCGTGGCCCATAGTAACTGTGCTCGGTATAAGCACCTTGGGCTTCGAACCAGTGATGCCAAGCACTGGGGCGCGTCGCGCTTTGTAGCAGAACCAATCGGGTTAACGCCAAGGGATCATCAATTCCCAAGGCCGGGATGATCGACGGCGCGCACACCACCACCATTTCCTCGTCGAGGAGCTTGATGCACTCCGCCTTCGGCCAGGCGCCGTGACCGAAAAAGAACGCCACGTCGATACGCTCTTCCTCCAGATCAAAAGGCTCCACACGATTGGCGATGTTGAGATAGACGTTGGGATACCGGAAACGGAAACCGTTGATACGCGGGAGCAGCCAGCGTGCACCGAACGTCGGCAACGTGGTCACGTTGAGCACCTCCCCCTGGGCGCCGTACGACTGCATGTAGCGTGTGGACATCTCCACCTGCGCCAGAATCTTGCGCACTTCGGTTAAGTACTGCGAGCCCTCTGGTGTGACTTGAAGACGCTTGCGCGCACGATGAAATAGCGGATGCTGAAGCACCGACTCAAGTTGAGCAACCTGCTTGCTAACTGCACTCTGGGTCAGGCTCAGCTCATCGGCAGCTCGGGTAAAACTGAGATGCTTAGCGGAAGCCTCGAAACACTGCATTGCAGTCAGCGTTGGCAAATGGGGGCGGCTCATCGCAACACCTCTTGATGCGAAAAAATGGAATGACCTTCATCTTAAACATCGCTTGAAACGTGTCAACCCCCGCAGAGATACTGCTCGTAGGTACTAACCGCAGTGAAACAAGATTCGAACAGATCCAGCAGGAGATAGAATGATCGATACTATTATGCAACGCCTCGGCGTCAAGACTGAACAATATCAGCAGGGCAGCATGGAGGTTACCACGCCTATCGATGGCAGCATCATCGGCAAGGTCGCCATGGAAGATGCCGACGCGGTTGACGCACGCATCGCCAAGGCCGAGCAGGCCTTCGAGCAGTGGCGTCGGGTTCCAGCGCCGCGACGCGGCGAGCTGGTGCGTTTGTTCGGCGAACAGCTACGTCGCCATAAGGACGATCTCGGCGCCCTAGTCACCTATGAGTGCGGCAAGATTCTACCCGAGGGCCTGGGTGAGGTGCAGGAGATGATTGATATCTGCGACCTCGCCGTTGGTCAGTCCCGTCAGCTGTTCGGACTGACCATCGCCTCCGAGCGCCCAGGCCATCACATGCGTGAAACCTGGCATCCACTCGGCCCCATCGGGCTAATTACCGCGTTCAACTTCCCAGTGGCCCCTTGGGCCTGGAACTCCGCGCTGGCGTTGGTGTGTGGTAACAGCCTGATCTGGAAGCCCTCGGAGAAGACTCCGCTTACTGCGCTGGCTTGTCAGGCCTTACTGGAGCGTGCTATGGCCGAATTCGGCGATGAGGCACCCGAGCACCTAAGCCAGGTAATCATTGGTGGCCGTGACGCCGGTGAACGCTTGGCCGATGACCCACGGATCCCTTTGATCAGCGCTACTGGCAGCACGCGTATGGGTCGCGATGTAGGTCCACGGGTTGCGGCACGCTTCGGGCGCAGCACTCTCGAACTGGGCGGCAATAACGCCATGATCCTGGCCCCCAGCGCCGACTTGGACATGGCCGTACGCGCCATCCTGTTCTCGGCGGTGGGCACCGCGGGACAGCGCTGCACCAGCCTACGCCGTCTACTTGTCCATGAGTCTATCAAAGACGAGGTCGTCGAACGCCTCAAAAAGGCTTACGCCGGCGTCTCCATCGGCAACCCCATGGAAGGAAATCTGGTCGGCCCACTGATCGACGGCCAAGCCTTCGAGCAGATGCGCAACGCTCTCGAACAGGCACGCCAAGAGGGTGCCAAGATATTTGGCGGTGAGCGTCAGCAGATCGACCAGGCAGCGGGTGGCTACTATGTGACACCCGCCATCGTCGAGGTTGACCAGCAGAACGAACTGGTTAAGCGCGAGACCTTTGCACCGATCCTCTACGTCATGAGCTATGGGGAGTTCGATGAGGCCATGGCGTTACATAACGATGTGCCTCAGGGGCTGTCGTCGTGCATCTTCACCAGCGACGTGCGCGAAGCTGAGACGTTCACCTCCGATGTGGGAAGCGACTGTGGCATCGCCAATGTCAATATCGGCCCCAGCGGCGCGGAGATCGGTGGCGCCTTCGGCGGCGAGAAGGAGACTGGCGGTGGCCGCGAGTCTGGCTCAGATGTCTGGAAAAGCTATATGCGCCGCCAGACCAATACCATCAACTATTCTCGCGAATTGCCTCTGGCTCAGGGAATCAAGTTCGATTGATCCAAAGGTTGCCACCCGACTCATAGCCGGGTGGCAACGTCTTGATCCAAGAAGCCCAATTACGCGTCATGGAGCCAAGAATGACAACAACAATTTCTAGAGAAAAATGGGGTAGCCGGTTCGGCTACCTGATGGCGACGGTCGGCGCCATGGTCGGCGCCGGCAATATATGGCGACTGCCTTATGTCACTGGCGAGAACGGCGGTGGAGCCTTCTTGATCGCCTACTTCGTGCTGCTCTATCTGATCGCCGTTCCCGGCCTGATGGGCGAAACCAGCCTCGGGCGCTATACTCGTCAAGGGCTGCTTGGCACCTTCCGCAAGGTCTACGGTAACAACAAGTTCGTCGGCTTGGGGCTGGTGATCCTGATTTTCAACATCATCCTGATGTCCTATTACTCGTCGATCGTCGGCTGGTCGATTTATTACGCCTACCATGCGGTGATCGGCTCCTTCACTCAGACGCAGTTCGATACCACTGCCTTGTGGCAAGCATTCAGCAGCAACACCGCATTGAAGGTGGGTATGCACACCGTCGCGATGCTAATCGTCACGGGCATTCTGATGATGGGTATCAAAGGCGGCATCGAGCGCATAGTCAAATGGATGATGCCCATCCTCACCGTTTCGCTAATCGCCATTGCCATTCGCGGCGTTACCCTGCCGGGCGCCATGGCAGGACTCGAGTTCGCCTTCTCACCCAACTGGGAGTATCTGGCCCGCGGTGAGACCTGGCTCGCCGCCCTGGGCCAGGCACTGTTCTCGACCGGGCTCGGCTGGGGCATTGCTTTGACCTATGGCAGCTACCTAGGACGTAACGACGACATTCCCCTGGGGGGCGGGATATTTACCGCCATCGGTAATACCAGCTTTGGTTTGCTGGCCATCTTCGCGGTCTTCCCCATCGTATTTGCCTTCGGCATTTCGCCAACCTCGGGAGCGGAACTGGCCTTCGTCGCGCTGGCCAGCGCTTTCGGTAGCATGACCGGTGGCTATGTATGGGCGCTGCTGTTTTTCATGGGCTTCTTCTTCGCCAACATGACGACTGCGATTGCTATCACTGAAGTCGGTGTTACCACTTATAAGGAAGAACGCGATACCTCACGCAGCAAGGCGGTGTTGACCATTTGCGGCATCATCTGGCTGCTGGGCATTCCGAGTGCTATGAACTCCTCCATTCTCGGCTACCTAGACTTCGTGGTGGGAAACTGGGGATTGCCGTTAGCGACCTTTATCATCATGCTCACTATCGGATGGAAGTTCGATGCCAACCGTTTGCGCATCCTCAGCCTCAATCGCGGTGCCGATCTATACGTGCCTAAATTTTGGGAGAGCATCGTTCGCTTCGAGATTCCCGCGATTATGCTCTTTATTATGGTTTACTTCCTCTATAGCAACCTGACCGCAACACCCTGGAAGACCGTCAGTGGCTTGGCAATCCTGACGCTGACGATCCCGCTTTGCATGTGGATCATGAGTCGCCGCCAGGCAAGCGCCCACCCTGCTACTAACGTCGGAGGCCAATCATCATGAGCATTGCCGCCATAATCGTCATGATTGTATGCATTGTCGCCCTGTGGGGTGTAGCCAGCGTGGCTCTCGTTTATTCGTTGAGCCAAGAAGAACGTAAATTACAATTGATCAAAAAACAGGGCGGCTTTGAGCCTTATTCACCTCAGGCGCTTCGCGATCTTGATCGTTGGATTGAACAAAACAACACAAGCGAACATGCTCAAGAGATGCGTAACGTCCATGAAGAGCAGCGGACAGCACTGCAAAAGTGTACAAGCTACTTCTACACCTGGAACCGGTCCGATATCGAGAGTTTGAAGGAGATATAGCTCTTCGGCGGCGGCAAGTAACGCTTTGAGCCTTGGCTTGGCCGCCGCCCCTGATATTTATGGACTGCACTTAATGAAGGAGTGAGAGATGCGTGAAGAGTGCCTATGGCTAAAAACGTCCAAAGAAGAGAAGTCAACTTACGCGACCCTCGAGGGTAAGATCACCAGCGATGTATGCGTCATCGGAGGTGGAATTACCGGGCTTTCAACGGCACTTCATCTGGCCGAGGGCAATACATCCACGGTGGTGATCGACTCCGACAGTATTCCGACCGGAGGCTCCGGCGCCAACGTTGGCTATGTCAATGCGGGGCTCTGGCTACCCCCCCTTGATATCGTCAAGTTGTTGGGCGACAGCGATGGTGAGCGTATCAACAACCTTCTCGGCAATGCCCCATCCGAAGTTTTCAAGCTGATCGACCGCTATGACATCCAGTGCGACGACACTCGCACTGGTTCGTTGCACATGGCACACAGTGCAAGTGGCATGAAGGATCTTGAGCGTCGCTACGAGCAGTTCCAACAACGAGGCGCTCCCGTGGAGCTACTTCAAGGTCAGAAGTCGACCGAGGCCACGGGAAGCTCGCATATTCACGGCGCCTTGCTAGACCGCCGCGCCGGCACCATCAATCCGGCCGCCTATACGCGCGGACTCGCCAGAGCGGCCGAAAGTGAGGGGGCGAAACTCTATACCCATACCCCGGCAATACGAATCGACCGCAAGGGTGACAAGTGGGAGGTGGAAACGCCAAAGGGGAGGATCCACTGCGACCGTATCGTGCTCGCCACGAATGCCTACACCGAGGAGGATTGGAACGCGGTCAAGGAGCATTTTTTTCCGGGTTATTACTGCCAAGTGGCTTCCGCGCCTCTCGGCGAAGCGGCCAAGCATATCCTGCCCGGTCGTCAAGGCGCCTGGGATACCCGTACAGTCTTGAGCAGCATCAGGCGCGATGTCGAAGGCAGGCTCATGCTGGGAACCCTGGGACGTGGCGAGACCAAGCCTCGGGCCTTCATCCGGGCCTGGGCCAATCGCATGCAGCGCATCTATTATCCGGAGCTGGACAAAGTGGAATGGGAGTACACCTGGACGGGTAGAATGGCATTCACTCCCGACCATATGCTACGCCTGTTCTCGCCTGCTCAAGGCATACTGGCAGTAGCTGGTTACAACGGCCGTGGTGTCACCACAGGCACAGTAGTTGGTAAAGGGTTCGCCAAGCTAATTCATGAAAATTCTGATGAAGGTCTGCCACTGCCCATTCGCCATTCAAAGCCCGTGTCTGCTATCCGCGCGCGCAGCTTTGCCTACGAAAACGGGTTTACTCTCTATCACGCTGGCCAATGCTTACGGATCATGACATGAAAAGTCTAAAACCCACAAAGGACAGCCTGTCAGCTGCACCAAGACTCACAGCAGGCTCTGGATGTCTTCAAAACATGAATCTCGGACATCTAGGCACCGCACCGACGTGATCGCCATCGTCGATATGGAGGATTGTCCTGAATTTTCGAACGCCATACGCGACGCAAAAGACGCGCTGGAATCATCTCGCATAGACGGGGAAGCCTGCCGCCAAGAGGCTGAGGCCGAGCATCCTGAAATAGGCGCCACATTGCTCGAGTGTAGCGACCTGCTTCCTTAATGCGTCTCGTATACAGCGAGAAACGGGTCTTCCCGTTTGCGATTACACGACGATGATCCGTTACGTGGCACCCAGCTTCTTGTACAAGTCGTATCAAGGCTTTCTTTGAGCGTTAGCTTAGCGATTCATGATAGCCCTTTCCGCACGCATCCACGCTTGGAGGCGTTTCTGCCATGATAGTCATGGCTCAATAAGACGAAGCGGCGTCAGGCGAGCACTCAAAGGTAGTTATTCGACCCAGGCCGATCATCAAAACACAAACTTCATTCAACAATAACGAGGTTAATATGTCTGAAAAAACGGTGTTATTGAGCGAGGAAGAAGCGCTGAGCTTGTCCCGAAAAATATTATTGAAAAAAGGCTTTAGCGATGATTTTTCTCGCGCGATAAGCGAGACGGTTATTGCGGGGCAAAAGGATGGACGTGGGTCGCATGGCCTTTATCGGATTCTGGGCTGCATAAATACATTAGCATCAGGAGGCGTCGTCCCTGATGCTGAGCCTCATATCGAGCCGTCTTCTGGCGGCATCGTCAAAGTAAACGCTAACGGGGGGGGTCTCACAACTCGCCTTCTCTCTCGGTCTACCGCTGCTGATAGAAAAGACCAAAGAGAATGGTATCGCGCTTCTTGCCATTAACCACTGCGTACACTTTTCCGCACTTTGGATCGAAGTGGAGCAGATCACTAAAAGGGGTTTGGTCGCTATCGTCTGCAATCCTACCCAGGCCTACGTAGCGCCTCATGGAGGAAGCAGACCGCTTCTTGGCACCAACCCGTTTGCATTTGGCTGGCCAAGGCCCGGCAAGCTTCCCTTCGTTTTTGACTTTGCCACCAGCGCGATCGCAAGAGGCGATGTCGAACTTCACGAACGCGAAGGCAAGCAGATACCCGATGGCTGGGGAGTCGACTCACAAGGGCAAGGATGCAACGACCCGCGGGTGGTGCTCGAGGAAGGGGCCCTGCTGACCTTTGGTGAGCACAAGGGTACGGCTCTTTCAATGATGATCGAGTTGATCGCCGGCCCCTTGATAGGCGACTTGATGAGCTACGAATCATCTCAACACGATGATGGCAAAGGCGCGTTGCCCTACCACGGCCAGGTTATCATCGCCATCGATCCTGCGTTTACGGCAGGAAACAACTTCGAGAAGCATCTCTCTCGCGCCGAAACCTTTTTCAGCTTAGTCGAATCTCAAGGCGCCAGGCTTCCGTCTAGAAGACGATACGAAAGCAGAGAGAAAAGCGAGAGGTACGGTATTGAGGTATCGGAAAACCTCTACCTCGAACTATGCTCTCTACTACATGATTGAGTGTTAATTATAGATCTTTCTACCATTTGAAGTAGAACCCATTGACTGTAGACGTAACGCTCAACTTCTTCGCTCCTATAAATGACATCGCTGGGTAATCCCCTGCTTAAAATAGGGAGATTACCCCCGGATAATTAAAATATTTATAATAATCTTATGCCAAGTAACTTCCGCGATCCGACCGTTTGGAGATCGACCAGTGAAAACTTTCGAGAAAATAGCTGGTTATTGTTCACGTATGCACCCCGACAAAAAAAGAAATTAAGTTTAGTACGCATTCCATTTTCTCATGATAAAGCGGTTATACCTTTATGCACCGTTTTCTCTCTTTGGGTTCAGCTGCTATGGCAAATTTTTTCCAGTACCACTGTACTGTGTTGTGTACTAGGTTACGGGTTCCTTCTATGGTTGAAGGCTCATGCCAGGCGCGATTCCAGTTCATATTAACGTCTATATTCCAGCAAAAATAGAAATTGAGCAGTCTTCTCCAGAACGGGAAGTCTTCGTTGCTATTATTAATAGCCTGGTTTCCTGGACGGTTACGATGTTATGCGTAGTGTTTTTATTAACTATATTTTTTAAAAATAGCAAGGTTTTCTGAAAGAATCGTCAAAGCCGATACCATCTGCTAGGGCTGTCGACTCCAAGTAGCTATTGTCTCTTCAAGCGCTTATTTTTTATGTATTCCTACTTGGCATGCATTTAGCGTTTTTTTTCGTTTGTGATCTGCCATAGGAACCTGTTTGATAAGCGAACATTCGGCAATTTCAGGAGCTTTTACGACGATGGACTTTTCCCACGTCAGCAGTGCATTAGGCATCCTACATCCAGTTTGTATTGCTAAAGGACGTAATGCAGAAGTATGGGATGAGGCGGGACAGCGCTATATCGATTTTATTGGCGGTATTGGTGTTCTCAATCTGGGTCACTGCCATCCAGCGATTGTCGAGGCCGTCAAGACTCAGGTCGACACCCTAATGCATTCGGCTTTTAATGCGCTGCCTCATCGTACCTACCTCTCTGTCGTAGATCGACTCAACCAGTTTGTTCCTGTTTCCTATCCTCTTTCATGCATGCTGACGAATAGTGGTGCGGAAGCTACAGAGAATGCACTGAAGGTCGCCCGTGGAGTCACTGGCCGCCAAGCCGTTATTGCGTTTGACGATGCTTTTCATGGGCGCACATTGGCAGCACTTAATTTAAACGGCAAAGTTAAACCATACAAAGCAGGACTGGGAGCCTTGCCGGGTCCGGTTTATCACATACCGTTTCCTAGTCGAGATAGTGGAATATCTGCAGAACAGTCGCTTGCTGCATTAGACCGTATATTTGAGGTGGAAATTGCGCCAAGTGAGGTGGCTTGTATCATCTTTGAGCCAATCCAGGGAGAAGGCGGCTTTCGTTTGCTTTGCCCTGAATTTGCCAAAACACTCCGCGCAATCTGCGATCAGCATGGCATTCTATTGATTTGTGATGAAATTCAGTCAGGCTTTGGGCGAACCGGTAAGCGCTTTGGCTTCAGTCATCTAGGCATTGAGCCCGACCTGCTGCTATTAGGAAAAAGTTTTGCCTCAGGTCTCCCTCTCGCCGCATTGGCAGGTCGTAAAGAATTAATGGATGCGTTACCAAAAGGAGCGTTGGGAGGTACCTATTCAGGTAATGCGGTGGCCTGTGCAGCAGCATTGGCAGTGATGGATATAATGCAAGAAGATGCGCTAACCGCATGGGCAAATGAGCAAGAAGCGGCGATTGTTCATGCTTATCAGGCATGGAAAGGATGTGGGCGCTTCCCCATGTTGGGAGCCCTGACAGGTATTGGCGCTATGCGCGGCATTGTCTTTGAAGATACCGAAAACGCGACGGGCGCAGAGCACTTAGCCAATCTATTGGTAGCAGCTCGCAATGCAGGCGTTTTATTAATTGCAAGTGGCCGAAAACGTAATGTTTTACGCTTGCTGCCACCCTTGACTACGGAGCCAGAGGTGATGGCTGAGGGACTTGACATGATAAAGCAAGCGCTGGGTACGCTGCAGGTATGATCCCGATAACCCACTCAACCCCGGCAAGATCGCGACACCACTTCCATTCCCATTTGAAGCAGCGGGCTACTGCTGTCGCAGGCATCTCACCTTCATCCCAACAATGTGCAATAGAGAGCCATGAAATGCCCGAAAAGACACTTCTTTCAACCGATGATGTTCGCGACCGTTTCTCCAAGGCTATGTCGGCCATGTATCAAGCAGAAGTACCTCAGTACGGCACGCTGCTTAAGCTTGTAGAACGCGTAAACCAGGAAACGCTTACCCAGCAACCTGAGCTTCACCGCCGTTTGGAAGCGCTGGGTGAACTGGCACGCATTAGCGTAGAGCGCCACGGAGCAATTCGTGTGGGGACTGCGGACGAATTATTTATGCTGCGGCGTTTGTTTGCCGTTATGGGAATGCATCCGGTTGGTTATTACGATCTTTCTGAAGCGGGTGTACCGGTTCACTCAACCGCTTTCAGACCCATCAAAGATGATGCGCTATCAAAAAATCCGTTCCGTATTTTTACCTCGCTGCTACGTTTAGAGTTAATTGAAAATGAGGCGCTTCGCCAGCGTGCAGAAGCCATTTTAGCGACGCGCGATATTTTTACACCCAAAGTACGAAAGCTGATCGAGTGCCATGAGTCGCAGGGCGGGCTGTCCAGCGAGGAAACTGATCAGTTTGTGAAGGAGGCTCTGGAAACATTCCGTTGGCACCAGGAAGCCACTGTAGATTTGGATACATATCGTGCGCTATATAACGAACATCGTTTGATTGCCGATGTGGTCTGCTTCCGTGGGCCGCACATCAATCACCTCACCCCGCGCACGTTAGATATCGATGAGGTTCAGCGCCGCATGCCTGGCGTGGGCATGAATCCCAAAGCAGTGATTGAAGGACCACCACGGCGTGAATGCCCTATTCTGTTGCGCCAAACGAGCTTTAATGCGCTAGAGGAGTCGATTCGTTTCGCCGGTGATGCCCAGAGTACCCACACCGCTCGCTTTGGTGAAATTGAGCAGCGCGGAATGGCGCTTACTCAAAAAGGGCGTGCGCTTTATGACCAACTCCTTAATGAAGGCCGCAAGCAAGCAACAGGATTGGGTAACGATGGGCACCAAACGGTAATGAACAAAGTGTTTGCCGCGTTTCCCGATACTGATGAGGCAATGCGTCGTGAGGGGTTGGCCTATTTCTACTATCATCTGACCGAGATTGGTCAAACCGCTAAAGGTAGCGCCGACAAAGAGATGGAAGACTTAATCGCGCAAAAACTGGTTGAAGCGCAGCCGATTACCTATGAAGACTTTTTGCCGGTGAGTGCGGCGGGTATTTTCCAGTCAAACCTCGGGGGAAAGAGGAATGAGGCCTATGCAGGTAACGCCAATCGCGGTGCCTTTGAAGACTCTTTGGGTGTGCGGATAACAGATGAGTTATCCCTGTACGCCGAACGTGAAAGGGCTTCTAAAGCCAAGGTATTGGCCAGCTTACAAGGCTAAGAATTAGGTTAAAGGGCGATCTTACGCTCCAAGCGCCACACTATTATAGAGACTGAGCCTTGGGAACAGTTTTCTGCAGTACGTAACGGTGATTTTCAACCCTGTTGTCAAAATGACTGCGTTTAAGCAACCAGTTTATTGCGCTCGATTTATTACAATTTGCCAGAGTGGAGCTATACCGGCGCTGGATCAGCATAAGCGCCAATAAATCAGCACCTACATTCCCGTTCACCGATTGCACACAGCGTTATTATCTGAATTCAGAGTTCGTGGGTCTTGGCTTGTGAAACTTTTCCGCGCATTCCCGGCAATCTTCATCCGGGCTGTAACTTGAACTCAAAACGTCGATTTTATTTACACTTCTTTTGTTGGCTAAATAGAAAAATGGCCCAAGCATCTGAAAAAATTCGGCAAAATAGTCATGGCTCCTTAATTGCATATTAATGGTTGATTCTAGTAAGAAAAACATCAACGGAGTTAAAGATCATGAAATACCTACGAACCGGCTTAGCAGTCTCTGCCTTTATGGCGTTGAGCACGGTAGCAAGTGCCGGAATTACCTCTTCTGGCTTTTATAACGATGATGCGGCCTTTTCATTGAATTCTGGCGCTACCAGCCTGACCGGTGCGTTGCCTAACTTGCGTGGTCAAGGCCGCTCTGTCACCCTAGGTGGCGCTACTATAACAGCTGATAACACCATTTTCGTAGGTAGTGGCTGGTCTTCGTGGATGCCAGGCGGCAACGCTATCGCAGTCAGCGGTGTGGAAACCATCGGAATTTCAGTGAAGAAGCCCAAGCGTTTTCTAAAATGGCAGGCGTCAAAAGACTACGCGTTCTGCATTACCCAGCTGGATAAGATCGCCGACAGCAAGCGCAACAATCCCGAGGCGTTTGTGGACACCGTCAACCAGATCATCGGCGAGCTGTTCAACCACCTGAACCACCTGATCGCCAAACGGGTTCGCAAAGCGGTGGACAAGCATCAGGGCCCCAGCCTGAAAGATTTTTCCACCGAGGAACTAACCCGCAAACTGGAAATACCCAGCCAGCTCACGGCCCTGTTTCTGGGCGACGGCAAGCGCCAGGTGCAACATGAGCAATATTAACCTGGCCGAGGTTCTGGACAGCCTATCGTTCCCGGTGTTGATCAGCACCGTACTGGCAGGGTCTACTCTTGCCTCAACCCGCGTGCTGTATCAGAACCGCGACCTGCTCAACCGGTTCGCCCGGCAACTTGGCAAAAACGAGCACTCCCGGCGGGCGCTGTGTTTGACCGACACGCTACTGGATAAAAATGGCGTATCCACCTCGCTGAGCGGGAAACTCAAAGAGATCAAACGCACCAACCTGCCGCTTGATTTTCTGATCTGCCATTCCGACGCTGTGCCCGAGCCCCACCTGAGCGTGGTCCGGCCCATTGCGGACATTGACCTGCACCCCTTCGGCGATCAAACCCTGCGGGTGCCGGATGTGATGGAAATTGCCCGAATATTCTATGAAGGCGGCTACGACCGGATTGTCTGCTCCACCGAAGGCCCCATGGCACTGGTTGCCCTGTTTCTGCAACAGATGTTCAACGTGCCCTGCTACTTCTTCATGCACACGGACTGGATTGATTTTATTGCTCACACCACCAATCTGAATCAGCACGAAAGAGACCGGGTTCGCCGCCTGATGCGGGCGCTCTACAATCGTTTCGACGGTGTGTTCGTGCTCAACCGTGAACACAGAGACTGGCTGACCGGTCATGAAATGCAGCTGCCAGAAGACAAAGTATTTCTGACCGCCCACCACACCGCCCCGCGGGATCTTCAGGTGCAACCTGTCCGTAAGTCGGACCTGATTCCAGGCGCCAACGATAAAACACCGGTGCTGTTTATTGCCTGCCGGCTAAGCCGCGGAAAAGGCATTTTCGATCTGCCCGAAATCGTTCAGGAAGCGCGCCGTTCACTGCCCAACCTGCAAATCGTTGTGGCCGGCTCAGGCCCTGCCAGCGAAGACCTTCAGCGAGCCATACCGGATGCCGTATTTTTAGGCTGGCAAACCCGGGAGCAACTGGCGTCACTGTATCTGGGGCTGGATCTGTTTGTATTTCCTTCGCGTTTTGACACCTTCGGCAACGTGCTGCTTGAAGCCTTCACCCACGGCATGCCCGCAGTGACTTACAACCGCAAGGGGCCGAAGGACATCCTTGAACACGGAGTTAGCGGTTACCTAACGGAGGATGTAAGCACGATGGCCGAAGCCGTTGTTGATTTCTTCAGCGCCTCGACCGACCGCAATGTTATGGCCGAGAATGCTCGCAAACGCGCAGCCCGGTTCCAGGCAGAACCCATCATGCGGAAGTTTCTTGAGGATTTGGGGCTGGACTACCCGGAACAGGTTCACGCTGAAGTGACGGTAGCCTAGTGAGTTCGGTCAATAAGGCAACGCCTGGTTTAACCACCGGCGAACAACTGAATTTCCTGCTGACCAACCGCCTGCCCCGCCGCTGGCTCACCTTGTTCATGGGTAGGTTCAGCCGTATTGAAAACCCGGCTATGACCCGGCTATCCATTGCCATTTGGCAGTGCTTCTGTGACGACCTCCGGTTACAGGACGCCAAAAAACCGCGTTTTAAAAGCCTGCAAGAGTGCTTCACACGGCAGCTCAAACCCGGCCTGCGCCCACTAGACAGCCGGTCGGATACTGTCAGCAGCCCGTGCGACGCCATCATTGGCGCCTGCGGCCGCATTCGGGACAACCGGCTGTTCCAGGCCAAGGGTTTTCCTTACACCCTGGAAGAACTGATCCCGGATGCCAGGCTGGCAGCGCGCTATCGCAACGGCCAGTTTGTCACCCTGCGGCTTAAATCCAGCATGTATCACCGGTTTCATGCGCCGGTAGACTGCGAGATTCGCCGGGTGAACTACGTGTCCGGGGACACCTGGAACGTGAACCCCATCGCCCTGAAAAAAGTCGAAAAACTGTTTTGCAAAAACGAGCGGGCGGTTCTGGAACTGGAGTTTGGCCATTCAGATTACAGCCTGACGCTGGTGCCGGTTGCCGCCATTCTGGTGGCCAGCATGAAATTTCATTTTCTGGCCGAGCCGCTGGATCTGAAATACCGGGGTGCCAACCTGATTCCGTGCAATGCGACGCTGCGCAAAGGCCAGGAAATGGGCTACTTCCAGCACGGCTCTACCATCATTGTTTTTGCCTCAGAGCAATACCAGCTCAGCCCCGGAATCGCCGAAGGTCACCCGGTCAGGATGGGTGAAGCGCTGTTGTCAGGCCACCCACTGCCAGCCCGGCCTTTGCACGATCCCGGTCTATCCAAAGAACCCACTACAACACTTGATGTATAAGGACGCTGCCATGACATTTCGTGAGGAATTACAAAAACAACGGTGGGACGATCATCGCTACTATCACCACAACCGGATCAACCAGTTTCTGCATCTGCTCAGCGCCAGCTGTTTTCTGATCAGCTATGGCCTGGTGTTTTTTCATCCGGCGGCAGCGGCTCTTGTTGGCTGGCTACTGGCTATGACACTGCGCCAAACGGGTCATTTCTTCTTTGAACCCAAGACTTACGATGAGGTGAACAAGGCCAGCCACGACTTCAAGGAACGTGTGAAAGTGGGCTACAACCTCAACCGCAAGGTGGTGCTGCTATCGATCTGGGCGCTGACCCCGGTGGCACTGCTGCTGAGCCCCGATCTGCTCGGCCTGCTTTCCCCGGCAACGGATCTGGTTGGATTCATCAGCAACACCGCACTGATATGGCTGTTTGTCGGCCTGGGTGCCGTGGTGTTCAGAACCGTACATCTGTTCAAACTGATGGGCGTGCAGTCCGGTCTGGTGTGGATGGCCAAGATTTTCACCGACCCGTTTCACGACATCAAGATCTACCAGAAAGCGCCCTACTACATCCTCAAGGGTGAGAGGTACGACACGATGGAGGACTGGTACGACGATGTGCCGCTTGACCAGCGCACCTAGAAAACCGCGTGGCGATGCAAACTATGTATAATCTTTGGGTGGCCCGCAGTACGATCAACCCGGGCGGTATTCATCCGCTGGATTTCGACGCAGCTTAACCAAAGCAGGCAGAGCGACGGTTTAGTCGCTGCTGCTTCGTCACAACAACCAAGGAATGCAATTATGTCTATTCGTATCGACGATGTAGCTCCAGATTTCACTGTGGATTCCACAGACGGCAAGATCACGTTTCACGAGTGGATTGGTGACAGCTATGCCATCCTGTTTTCACATCCAAAGGATTTCACACCGGTATGCACCACCGAATTTGGTGCTGTTGCTCAGCTTGTCCCTGAATTCGCCAACCGCAATACCAAGGTGATGGGCGTATCAGTAGACAACGTTGAAGAGCACCTGAAATGGAAGCGCGATATCGAAACGTTTTCCGGTGCCGCTGCCGACTTCCCGATTATTGATGACACGTCTTTGCTGGTATCCAAACTTTACGACATGCTGCCGGCCGGTGCCTATCTGCCCGAGAATCGTACGCCTGCCAACAGTGCTACCGTGCGGACGGTGTTCATTATTGGTCCGGACAAAAAGGTTCGCCTGACCATGTCGTACCCCATGGCCGTAGGTCGCAACTTTGCGGAAATTTTGCGTGCCCTGGACGCTGTCCAGATCACAGACGGTGCCGGTATCGCAACGCCTGCTAACTGGGTTCCGGGGCAGGACGTGATTGTAGGGCTGGCTCTGAACGACGAGCAGGCAAAAGAGAAATTCGGCGAGATCGACATTAAATTGCCTTACCTGCGCTTTGCAAAGGCGCCTAAGAAGTAAGCAGTTCATCTAGAATTTTATTGCAATCGGCATCGGCAGCAGGTGGTTCGTAATGATTAATACCAAAATACACAAGTCCGTCTATGAGTTAGCTGAAAAGCTGATGAAGGCTGCCGATAAAGATGACAGAGAAGCCTTCAATTCACTCTATGCAGAGTTGAAGGCTGTTTGCACCGACAACGAAAACACCGATAAAGATCACCCGGAACAATGGGAAACACTGGCCGACTTTGAAGAAGAGATAGAAGACGCTCTGCTTGGCTATGAAAAAGCTCTGAAAAAAGCCGTCGCTATGGATTCGAAAGACCATATGTCATCCATCGCATTTTCCATGGCTAGATTGCAAATTGAATCAGGCCAGACTGACGCAGCCATACAAAATCTCAAAAACGCAAAAATCAGCGCTGAGAGGATTGACGATAAAGAATTTAAAGTAGAGATAGACGAGCTGCTTGAAAAGCTATTAGCAGGCTAGTGTCCCGTCTGATTCATTACGCAGCGAAATTTTTCGTAATGATCATTTCTGGTAAATATAAGTACCGGGCGCTGTAATGACCGGTGCCTGGTTCGGGTCAGAGAATTCGGTTGCCGGCGCTGTTACCAGACCGCTATTTTTTTCATCTAGCCAGTCTTTCCATTCAGGCCACCATGACCCCGGCCTAGCTGCCTGCTGTTTCAGCCAATCGTCGGGCCCGACGTAAAGTGCAGCGTCTGCGCTTTGGGAAATATTGTATTGCCCCCTGTTACTCTCGGGCTCGTTGACGATACCGCCGTTGTGGCCGCCACTGGTCAACACGAAGGTCAGGTCGCAATCGGTGAACAACCGTGTTTTGTAAACCGATCTCCAGGGTGCGATGTGGTCCGCTTCCGTGGCAATGACGAACATCGGAGCAGCGATATCCTTCAACGCTATGGCCCTGCCCTCAACCGCAAAACGCCCTGCTGTCAGCCGGTTCTCCAGAAACAGACCGCGTAGATATTCGGAGTGCATCCGGGCGGGCATCCGCGTCGTGTCTGACACCCAAACCCCCATGTCAGTCGGCAACTCTTGCTGGCCCAGAAAGTAGCGTCGAACGGCACGGGAATAGATGAGATCTTCGGATCGTATCGTTGAAAAGGCGCGTGCCATTTGCGGGCGATCAAGATAGCCCTGGTCCCACATCATGTCCTCAAGAAAAGCCACCTGGCTCTCATCAAGAAACAAAAGCAACTCACCCGCTTCGGCAAAATCAACCTGCGCTGCCATCAACGTGACCGAAGCCAATCGCGTGTCGCCGTCTCGCGCCATGGTCGCCGCCGTGATCGCCAGCATCGTGCCGCCAAGGCAATAGCCCACCGCGTGAACTTGTTGATCTGGCACGATCCCGTTGACGGCATCAAGCGCCGCCATCACGCCCCGCTTTCGGTAATCTTCCAGCGACAACTCCGCCTGACTTGCTGTCGGGTTGCACCAGGAAATCATGAAGACGGTGAAGCCCTGGTCAACGAGATACTTCACCATTGAGTTCTGTGGCGAAAGATCGAGGATGTAGTATTTCATGATCCAGGCCGGAACGACCAGAATTGGCTCGGCTTGCACCTTCGCCGTCTGTGGTGCGTATTGGATGAGTTCGAAAAGGTCGTTACTGTACACAACCCGGCCTGGCGTGCAGGCCAGATCCTTGCCAACTTGATACCCTTCGGGCTGGGGATCAGGCGTCTGAGATAGTGTTTTCAGGAGATCATGGGCGAAGTTCTTGGCGCCATCGCGCAGATTCTTGCCACCACTCTTTACTGTCGCGTCAATAATCTCTGGGTTAAGCCAGGGAAAGTTTGATGGAGAGATCAAATCAAGCGACTGTCGCGCCATGAACCGAACACGGTCTGCGTCTGCGGGCTGGAGGCCGCGCAAACGGTCGGTTGCAACATCCCACCAATCCTGAACCGCAAGGAAACCTTGTTTCCACAAATCGAACGGCCTCTTTTGCCATCCCACATGATTGAAGCGATGGTCATAACGCTTGGGCTCAAACGGCGGGATTGAGTTTTTACCGGGTGTGGCTGCGTATTTTAACAGCTTGAACGCGCTTCTCTGCGCGTGCTCAAGGAGTTCGAGTTGACGCCCCGGAGATTGGAGCATGTGATGACCCCAATCGTTCCAGGCTTGGATGAACGAATGGCTTGATACCCCGCCGCTTAGCCGGGCTTTCGCCGCACGCACCCCTCGGTCGAGGTTCTGATGCGGGTGTTCCGGAGCGGAATCAGAACGGCGAGCAGTACTGAAAGGTACCAGGGTATTTTCTGTCTGCAGAGGTTCGGCAGACGTTCCGGGTTTTGGCTTTGGGTCGCTTTTTTTCACCTGAACACCTTTCAATGTGTCTAACGGAATCTGATTTTGACGCTACTCGCAACAGTGAACCAGATAAATGGATTGAGCTTTGATTTAGAGCAACTTCGCACCAATAATTTTGAGACTTTGCTCTCGTTTACGCCTGCCATTATTTGCTGCCGCCACGCATAGCGTGCGGGGTCATACCAAACCAGCGACGAAACGTACGGCTAAAGTTAGAGGTGTCTTGATAACCCAGTCGTTCCGCGATCTGCTCAACCGCGACAGTGGTTTCCAACAAATACCAGGCAGCCAGTTCTTGCCGCACTCCATCCAGCAGATCCTGATAGCTGGTGCCTTCGGTTTTTAATTTACGTATCAATGTACGTCGCGACATGGCTAATCTGGACGCAACATCGTCAAGGCTCGGGTAGCCATCCGGGCTATTCAACAAACAATTGCTCACCTGCTGGCTCAACGCACCGCCGTTATCGAGCTGGCGCAGCTGATTTTCGCAATCGCGCAATGCGGTGCGAAAGGTGCCGGCATCGGCGGTAAGGCAAGGCGTATCAAGCACGCTCACCGGCATTTGCAAACGGAACGCCGGCGCATCAAACATCACCGGGCAACCACAACGCTGTTCGTAAACGTCTGCCCATTGCGGGCGCGATATTGGCAATTCAATCTGAATATTGCGCAAGCGCTGAGAGGTCACGGTGTCGACCAATTGAAGATAGGTGACCAACAGCGCGCTATAAATAAATTCGCGCACATCGCCAAGCCCCGACAGTTCCTCCATGCTCACGGTAAAATGTTCGTCCGTTTCAGAAATAACAACGTTCACCAACTGAAAACGCAAGCGGGTGAAGCGCGCCAGAGTGTGTAACACCACACGAAGATTCGGCGCCGACACAATGGCGTAACCAAGCGCACCATGGGCAGAAACCGAGGTAATGCCGCCGATATCCAGGCCCAGCCACGGCGTTCGGGTTAGCGTTGTGGCACGACGCAATAAACGCGCAAGCTGCTCAAGACTGAGGTAGCGATTCCCACCCAGTAATTGCTCCCAGTGCAACCGTGTACCCTGCAGAATCGTCTCGTTATCAAAGCCCTCTTGACGCAAATGCGCGCACACCAACCGCGCATAGGTCGGGTGTATCGCGGGGCGAAGTCTTTCCGTTGCTAATAACGCCATACGTCTCCTGCATTACACTCATTTACAGTCATCATAATGGCACTATTTGACGACTAATTGCCACTTATAGCGGTGACCGACGCCGGCGGAAAAGGCCAATATGGCGACATCCCCCCATCTCTATAAGGACGGTAACATGAACCAAGCTGGTGTCTTTGTAACTCCATCAGGCGAGATCTACCGAGATCGTAAGCGCTATTTATGGGCCCTGTCCGTTCTCGTACCAATGCTCGCCCTTGTCGGCCCCGGCCTATTTCTGGCCAGCGGCAATGCGCTCTGGCTTTGGGCTCCGCTGGCGTTTTACTTCGTGGTGATTCCGGTTCTGGACATGGTGCTCGGCGAAGACACCAACAACCCGCCAGAAGAGTTTGTGGCGCAGCTTGAGCAAGATCGCTACTACCGCTATGTCACCTACTTACTGGTCCCTGTGCTTTGGGTAATATGGGCACTCGGGATTTGGTTTATTGGTACGCAAGATGCCCCCCTGCACGGCATGATCGCCACCGTACTTGTGATCGGAACGCTACAGGGCACAGCCATTAACCTGGGCCATGAATTGGGCCATAAAAAAACCAGGATGGAACGCTGGCTGGCAAAGATAGTGCTTGCGCCCTGCGCCTATGGTCACTTTTTTGTCGAGCACAACAAAGGCCACCATCGCGACGTTGCAACACCGGACGATCCGGCTTCGTCACGCATGGGCGAAACAATTTGGGGGTTTGTGTTACGCGAAATTCCTGGCGCCTTCTTCCGCGCGTGGGAAATTGAAAAAACGCGATTAAATAGAGCCGGCAAACCGGTTTGGTCGCTTCACAATGAGATCTTGCAACCGGCGTTAATAACCGCATTCGCATGGGGAACCGCCGTTGCGTTACTGGGCATTGAGGTTCTGCCCTTTATTGTCGCCATCGCCTTCTGGGGAATGTTCCAGCTCACCTCGGCCAATTACATCGAGCACTATGGTCTGCTGCGGAAAAAACGTGCAAACGGTCGATACGAGCCAACTCAGCCCCACCACAGCTGGAACAGTAATCATATCTTTTCAAACTGGGCAACGTTCCATTTGCAGCGTCACTCGGATCACCACGCAAATCCGACTCGTCGCTATCAGTCACTACGCCACTTCGACAATTTGCCGACGCTGCCGAACGGTTACCTCGGCATGTTCGTTCTCGCCTACATCCCGCCACTGTGGTTTGCGGTGATGAACCCCAGATTGGTCAGGCATGTGGACGGCGACAGTACAAAAATTAACTTCCATGAAGCGGCAAAAGAGAAAATGATTAAACGCTACTCTTTACGGTAGGGAGTCATTGGACCATTATTAAGTGTGTGATCATTGACCCATGCACAATGTATGGCTATTGCCTGGGTCAGATTCCGGAAATATCGAAACGGCCTGTCCAATCGCGGTTACATTTCAGGGGTAAATACGATCAAATATTTGTGGATCAGCATCTTTTTAGTTGTTCTTATTTGGTCTGGAATAAACCCAAAAGACCCAATAACGTGGTTTCTGGAGGTTCTTCCAGCGTTGATTGGCGCTGCTATTTTAGCCGCCACCTATCGAAGCTTTAAGCTGACGTCAATTTTGTATCTTCTGATTTTGGCACATTGTATTGTTTTAATGATTGGCGGCCATTACACCTATGCGGAGGTTCCGTTCTTTAATGATTTATTTGGGGCGGAAAGGAATAACTACGATAAACTTGGCCACTTTTTCCAAGGTCTTGTGCCTGCTTTGATAGCAAGAGAAATTTTGATCCGAAAGCACGTAGTGAACGGGCGACGTTGGCTAAGCCTATTCGTAATTTGCGTGGCATTATCCTTTAGTGCTTTTTATGAGCTGATTGAGTGGTGGGTTGCCGTGATGTCAGGCGGGGGAGCCGAAGCCTTTTTGGGAACTCAAGGTTATATCTGGGATACGCAGTCGGATATGGCTTTTGCACTGATCGGGGCTATTTCTTCATTGGTTTTTCTTTCTAAATTCCATGAAAACCAGATCAAAAATTTAGTCGGATAGCGTTTTACGTATCTGTTCCAGTTCGCGCCGGCGCTTCGGGGTAACTTTTGGGTAGGCCATCTGCATGCTGTTGAACGTGTTGATGATGATCTGAGCGATGATTAGCCGCGCGTTCTTCTTGTCGTCAGCAGGCACCACATACCAGGGCGAATCCTCAGTGCTGGTATTGCTCAGGCAGGCTTCATAGGCACTCATGTAATCATCCCAGAATTTCCGTTCTTCACTATCAGCCAAGCTGAATTTCCAGTTTTTATCGGCTTCATCAATGCGGTCCAGGAATCGCTGGCGCTGTTCTTCTTTAGAAAGATGCAGAAAAAACTTGCAGATGCGCGTGCCGTTGCGGTGCAAGTGCGCTTCCATATCGGCGATGGATTGGTATCGGTCCCGCCAGATGATGTTTTCGTCGAGTAATGCATCTGGCAGGTTCTGGCCATGCAGGATTTCCGGATGCACCCGCACGATCAGCACCTCCTCGTAATAGGAGCGGTTAAAAATACCAATGCGACCGCGCTCCGGCATTGCCTTGTTTGTGCGCCAGAGAAAGTCGTGGTCCAGCTCCATGGCGCTGGGATGCTGAAAGCTGAAAACCTGGCAGCCTTGAGGGTTAACACCGGACATCACGTGGCGAATGGCGCCGTCTTTGCCGGCTGCATCCATCGCCTGGAAAATAAGCAGAATCGCGTAGCGGTTAGAGGCATAGTGCATTTTTTGAAGGTCGCTCAGCTCAGTTACCTGCCTGTGGAGCCGCTTTTCATAGTCCTTCTTCGATGTGTAAAAAGGATCCACTCTCGTCGGCCACTGGCCGAGGTCCACAGCGCGCCCCTCTTTTACGCGGAACTGATCAGTATCGAACGTCATCTTCATTGCGCGTGCACTCCTGCAACAACTCAGTGACGTGGGTTGCTGTCACCAGAGGATGACTTGTCATCGGATGTGAGGTAGTAATCCTTTTCCTCGAATGTCTTCACCTCAGGATCTTCAATGCTGTTACTGCGACGGCCCCGAAAAAGCCAGAAGGCTACAACAGCGCCAATAATGATCAAAATAATCCACTTCATATCCCTTTCCTCCACACAATGAGATACCTTTTCTAATCACCTTTATCCTATGCCCATGGTGCCAGATCGCAAGCGTTTCCCACTTTCGGCGCGAGGAAGGCGCAACAGGTGCGACTCGTCAATTCGCTGAAATGAGAACTTATGTATGGAACGCCTCCTTGATATCTTCAATCGAGGAATGCGCCTTCGTCGGCGATGGGCTCATGGAGGGGGCGGTGGTCACCTCCGGTGCAACCATCGCCGGGTCCAGCGACAGAATAACGTAGCCGCCGACAGCCCCGGCGCCGAAGCCCGGAGCGAAAACCAGCGACCGTTTGCTGATCGCCCGGTCGAAGACGGCGTCGGCCAGCGCCATCGGGATGCTCGCCGCAGAGGCGTTGCCGACCTCGGCGATGTTGAAGTAAATGTCCTTGGCATCGATCCCCTGGGGCTCGGCGAGCTCGATGATCATTTTCTTGTTGGCTTGGTGGGGCACGATCATGTCGACCTCAAGCCCGAGCTCGGAAAGCTCGCCCATCATCTGGTTCAGGTAGCGCTTAACCAACGCCTTCACCTCGGGGCCATATACCGTGATGTCGTTGTCGAAGTCGTGATTCGGCCAGATGATGGAGTTCACTTGACTGGCGGGTCCGCTCGCATAGGTCTGGACTACATGAATGTCACGCTCACCGTCGGACGGCGCGATCACCATGGCGGCGGCCCCGTCGCCAAAGATCATCCGCGACGGTCGGGCATTGCCGATCTTGTCCGAGAACTTCTCACCCATCACCAGCAGAACCGGACGTTCGATCTCCCGCAGCAGGCGGACGGACTCGGCGACGCCATACGGGAACCCGGCGCACGCAGCGACGATGTCCGCCGAACAATGGGTCTGCATGATGCCCAACTGGCCTGAGAGCCAGGTGGCGGTCGACGGGATAAGTCGGCTTGAGGTACAGGAGCAGAACAGCACTGCACCGATCTCCTCTGGCCCGCGACCGGCATGCTTCATGGCTGCCCGCGCGGCTTCAAGGGCGATATTCTCTAATGGCTCGGCCGTATAACGGCGCCGTTCTATGCCGGTTTTGTCGGCGATTTCCTCCGCGCTCATCGGCGACCACGAGGGTGGAGAGTTCCGGACCACATCCTCGTTTGAGCAGATGACCTCACCTTTGCGGACTGCCAGCGCCTCGATCTTCGGTTGGATCGGCGCATCGTCGTCGATCACCAGCGGCGGATAGGGTCTCACGGGGTCGACGGCAGGATCTGGCGTCGGCGCCTGTTTCGCGACGCTGGTACCACTCTTTTCGCGGTTGATGAAGTCGAGCACGTGGCGGTCTTTCGGATAATACAGTACGACGATGTCGTCATCCTGCATCTCGGCCAACGGCTTCAGCTTGGCCTGGGCCCGGTCCCAGGGGTGCTGGTTGTGCAGCACCATCGCCCAGCGCCGGAGCGCCTCGAGTTCGGCCTGCTCCTCTGAGACATCAAGGATGTCGTCGACGCTGTAGTGATAGTGGTCAGGATTATAGTTGCCGAGGGTGGTTGTCTTGGCATCGACAGTGGCGAGCGCCTCGGCAATCGTGGCCTTGATCGGCGGGAGTGACGCGGCGAGATAGAGCTTGGTTGAGAAGCAGTCGAAGAGCATGTCGAACAGCTCGTTCTCAGCCGTTCCGTCCCACTTCGCCGGCAGCCGTGCGTAGGCCTCGCGGACATCTGCGGACTTGGCTGCCCGCCCCTCCCAGGGCTGCAGCAGAGGCACGAAGACATCGTCTCGAGTCCGCGGGACATCGCGCCAGCGCATCGGCTGCTTGTCGTACATGACCAGCGCATAACGGTTCGCCCAGAAAAGGTGCAAGCCGATGTCACGCAACAGGTCATAGCGCGTCGCATAGCCCCCTGCAGCCGCCCGCTCGGCGATTTCGGTTCCAGTCGGAGCCTTCACTTCGAAGTCGCGACGAATGATCGCCTTCAACTGGTTAAGATCGGTGATAATCGAGAAATCGAGCTCAGTAAAGATGCTTGAGGGAAACACCAGTTTTCCATGTTTGTTCAGTCGAAACGGTTTCATGAGTTCGCCTTGCTAATAAGAAATTGCATTTCTGCCGATTCTGCTTGCGTCTCTGCCGGCCTTGGAAATCAAACTTTGCCGCGATAATTCGCCAGTTTTTAGATGTTGTGTACCAAACAGTATAGTCGTCATTGGCCGCAGGTTTTCGCAGTGGGTAATCGCCATCACCTGCGGTATTGTTAGCGAGGTGTGATGGCCCGACACTGAAAGCTATAGAGACTTGATGAAGGAAGCTGGTGAGTCTGAAAGAAGGCGTTTCGCCAGTTTGTGGGTCTGTTTTTGAAGCGCCTGAAGTTTCGCAACGATACATGCCTCGGCTAAGTCCCATTGTTCATCGTCCAGATCAATTTCGTGGCGATGATCTGCCAGGTATTCGAGCAATACGGCTTGGTCATTGGCCAAGCCCTGAAGTTCTGTCATTACTTCGAGCTTATTTACCTTTGAATTCAGGCCTTTGCCAAACATCGGGCGCAATACACGTAAACAGTAGAACAGATCTTTTGATCGTTTTCGAAATTGGTGGAAAGCTTCGATTTCGTCAGAGCTATCCGCCTTTTTCTCGGCGTCACGGGCTTTTTGGTATATGAGTTTGAGGTTGGGCATAAGTGTCGACAGTGACTTTGGAAGATCCCATTCTTCCGGCGCGGCGCTCTGAGCTTCTACTTCTAAAGCCAGCTCCATGAAAAATTCGCGACCTTTAACCTCAAGTGGATTGAGTTTTTGCTGTTCAGACAGGAAACGGTCAATAGCGTCGTACCGTTGTTCCTGCAACGCGGCGTTTTCTTTTATCAGCTCCCGCCAGGTTTTTACACGAACCGCCGCGTCTCGGCTGCCGGAAAGCTTCCCGGAAATTGTTTTGTAGTGTTCTTGCCGGCGGCTGTACTCGGTTTTGCCAATCTGGGGTCTAATCAGCCGTAGTAGAGCACGCACTTCTTTACAGCTTTTTCGAGCCTCATGGACACCCGTTTCTGGAACCCTGCATGCGTGCAGAAGCGCTAGAGCGATATCTTCGTTAATTGACTGCATTAGCCGCTTGAGCTGCTTGCCAAAGTTACCGGTAGAATTGAGACAACAGCGCATTACTTCACTCCGCTCTTTATTCAGAGGGTACAGCTGACGTTATCTAAACACTATCGACATTACAAAATACTGGTGTGAAATAAGTGTATTGTCGATCCGCTGTCCTGGAACTGCAAGCTCGAGGATGCCGCTCGAGCCCATTCGGAGACCATGGCGGAGCTGGAATTCTTTAGTCATACCGGCCCTGATGGTGCTGAGATCGGCGAGCGAGAGAATAACAGAAATTACCGCTGGTCGGCGGTGGGCGAAAACATCGCAGCGGGCCAGAGCTCTGTTGATGCGTGGCTCTCAAGCCCGGGACACTGCGCCAATATCATGAGTGCCGAATTCACCGAAATGGGAGCGGCGAGGATTGAGGCGCCGGGCTCGCAATACTCCCCTTTCTGGACCCAGGTGTTTGCCCGGCCGCGTTAATGAGGATCTGTTAACCAACTCAAGAACGGCGTGTTTCGGATAAGTGAACTGGTTAACCAGTCGATTCCGACGGCGATTGACAGCAACATTCTGGTTCAGCGAGCTAGAGAAGATTTCCCTGACCGATGCCCTGACGGGGCTTGCCAATCGCAGGCATTTAATGATGCTTATGGTCATTCGCGAGGTGATCAGTGTCTGAAACAGGTTGCGCAAGCATTGGAACAGGCGATGCGCAATAAAAATGTCACCTGCATTACTGATACAAAAAGCAGATAATGCACTTTACGAAGCCAAGGAAGCCGGGCGCAATCAAGTATTGCAGGCGGGTCAAACCTTGCCGGAACATTGAAAAATCGGGACCTTACAACACCAACGAGGTTGCCAGGAACAGCATTAGGCCCATGCCAATGATGTCGGTAAAGGTGGTCAGAAAAATACTGCTGGCGGTGGCTGGGTCGGCGCCGAAGCGCTTAAGCACCAAGGGCACGGCCACGCCAAAGATACCACTGCCAATGCAGGCCCCGATCATGGCAATAAAAATAACAAAGCCAAGCATGGCCGGGTTGGCGGAGTCGGTGAATAGAGCGTAGGCAAACATGGCGATGCCGGCGATGACGCCCACGGCGGCGCCATTGAGCGCGCCCAGCAGGATTTCCTTACGCAGCAACTGCTTAACCGGGTAATCGTTTATTTGCCCTAACGTCATACCACGGAGGGTAATCGCCAACGCCTGACAGCCTGTATTGCCGCTCTGCCCGGCAAGCACGGGCAAGAAGGCGGCCAAGGCGACAATCTGGGTGATGGTGCTCTCGAACATGCCCACCACGAAGGCGGCGGCAAAAGCCGTGATCAAATTCACTTGCAGCCAGGGGTGGCGCATGCGGAAGGCGGCAAGCACCGGTGTGTTAATCTGCTCTTCTTTTGCCACACCATACTGCGAGCCGGCCTGAGCGCTCAGTTCCGATGCGATGCGTTCATACAGTTTCCAGCCACGCACTTCGCCCACCACGTGCTGCTGATCGTCCACCACGGGGTACATCCGGTAGTGTCGGTAAAGCACCTCGCTAACCGCGTCTTCCACCTTTGTGTCCTCCTGAAAGGCAAAGGGCTCGCGCACCATGATGCCAGACAGGGCTTCGGAGGGTTTGGCGAGAATCAGGTCACGCATGCCCACCACACCCACCAAACGGTCATTTTCAGTCACGAAGATGTAACTTATCTCGGAAACGTCGGCGCTCTTTACCATGAAGGTCAGCGCCTCGGCGACGGTATAGCTTTGCGGTAAAGACGCCGTCACCGGTGTCATTAGTTCACCGATGGTTTCTTCCATACCGGAGAGCACCGCACGAGTGGCCGCGTTGTTTGGAGCCGCTACTTCGCCCAGATGAGACGCTATAGTAAGAGCCTGTTCTGCGGGTAACCGCGAAAGAATGAACTGAATGTCGTCCGCCGGCAGACCGACCAGCTCTTCGGCGGCACTCAGGGGTGTCAGTTTGCGGATATGCTCGATCTGCTCGGTCAGTTCCAAACTCTGCGTCATATCGCGCTCCGATATCGATGTTGAAGATCTGACTATAACAGGGGGCAGAGCGGGGAGTGAATCTCGGCTTGTTACGCCCTTGCTTTGCCCCGACAATACCCCTTTGAATTACCTGTCATGAGACCGAAATATGTTCGAAACACTGGCTCTGATGCCTCAGAATTTTTCGTTGCCAGACGCGATTTGGCGACTGCTGATCAGCACTGGGTTGCTGTTGCTGGCCATCGTTATTCTGCGGACGCTGACCGCCCGCTTTATTCGTCGGCACGTCACGTCGTCGGAGTTGCGGGGCCGGTTACTGATGAACTTTCGCAACGGTTTCCTGTTATTGGGATTACTGGGTCTGGCGCTAATCTGGGGCGACCAGATCCGATCTCTGGCCCTGTCCATCGTCGCTATCGCTGTCGCTTTTGTGGTCGCCACCAAAGAATTGATTCTTTGTGTTTCCGGTAGCCAGCGAGATTCACCTCACCGTCAGGCTGCCAGCCAAACCCGGGCAACGCAGTTATATTGAGCAAGCGATTCTTTCAGAGGTTTTCGCAGACACCGATTATTCCACCAAAAAGCCCTGACTCAAGTTCGGGATTCGTACTGAGCATAAGCGCATACTGGCTACGTTATGACTTCAAGGAATCAGTGATCACTATGCCTAGCTGCTATAGTTGTCGGAAAGTATTTGAGCCTTCAGCGCTAAGGATTTCGTATTCGAAAAACTATTGTGAGGATTGCGGGGTTGGCCTGTTCGGTGCGGATTACTTCGGTTTCTCCGAAAAGCCTAACCCGACTGCTCAAAAAAAAATAGCCGTCTATTTAAAAGTAATTTTTGTATGGATCACGGGATTTTGCTTACTGGTTTTTCTTTTTTTCAGTATGTCCGCGCAGAGTAATGATGGCACAAAGCCGCAGGTAGACCGTGCGGACTTACAATGCAATATTTTTGACAGTTGACGCAATGCCCATGCGTCAAAACGAGATGCGGAATTGATGTCTTAGGCGTATTCATATTTTATACGGAGAGCAGGCATGTTCAGTCACATTATGGTTGGTGCAAACGATGTTCAAGAATCAAAGATCTTTTACGATGCTATTCTTGGCTCTTTAGGGTACGAGCCTGGCTTGGTGGATGACAAAGGGCGCTGCTTTTATAGAACGAACAGCGGCACTTTTGCGATTGGGAAGCCAATTGATGGCGCACCCGCTTGTCATGGTAACGGCACCACCATCGGCTTTTCCGCAGAAAATTCCGCAACAGTGGATGCCTGGCACTCAGCCGGTATTGCCAATGGTGGCACGTCATGCGAAAACCCACCCGGCCTTCGCGGGGGAGCCAACTTATACATTGCCTATTTAAGAGACCCCTCGGGCAACAAAATCTGCGCGCTATATCGGTAGAGTTGGTTTTTAAAACACAGTTTATGTTTAGGTAAATGGCGGGTATAGATGTACAAAAATCGAGATATTATCGCGCGTCTGCGCGAGCAAATTCCATCGTTCGAGTGTGTGGCGGGTTGTCACGATTGTTGTGGGCCGGTGACGACGTCTTCGGAAGAAATATCGCGCCTGCCTGTAAAAACTGACACCGAACATGAAGCCGCACTAGGTGACCTTAGCTGTGTGCACCTGGGCCCCAATGGTTGCACGGTTTACGGGGAGCGCCCTTTAATCTGCCGGTTATTTGGCACAACACCCAGTATGCCCTGCCCTAACGGTCGCCGCCCCGACGTCATGATTGGCGCCAAAGTTGAGCGCCAGATCCATCACTACATTGCCAATACGCGGCAGGTATTGGTGTAGACTATTTACGCTGTGTCCATTCAATAATTGAGAGAGAATAATGATGACAGAAGCCATTCGAGCATCTGATACGCCCTACGCAGTGGACGTGGAATCTGGCAAAAATTACTTTTGGTGTGCTTGTGGTAAAAGTGCCAAACAGCCTTTTTGCGACGGTTCTCATAGTGGCTCAGATTTTAAACCCGTGAAATACGCGGCATCAGAAACCAAAAAGGTCTTTTTTTGCGGCTGCAAATCAACGGCATCACAGCCAATGTGTGACGGCAGCCACAAGCAGATATAACAAGCCCGTTAAACTCATTCGCGGCGCTCGCCGGAGCACATACTCGTTGGCGCGTTCCGCCCTTTCGCCAGCAAGAAAATGCTCTTTATTGGAGTAAGGGACAGGCTGACGTGGTGGCAACGAGCAGTCAGATAGAGCGTTTCTTATGCGAATAATCATTCTTACAACCCTCGCCATGATTGCCTTTGCGAGCAATTCGGTGCTGGCCCGGATGGCCCTGAAACACACGGATATTGATGCTGCAAGCTTTACGGCGATCCGTTTGATTTCGGGTGCGATTGTTCTGTTGCTGGTCGTGCGGATCAGCAACCGGCCCAGCGGCGGCAGCGGAAGCTGGTGGTCTGCTGCGGCTTTGTTTGCCTACGCGGCGGGTTTTTCATTTGCCTATGTGAGCTTGCCCACGGCCACGGGCGCACTGCTGTTGTTCGGCGCAGTTCAAGTCACAATGATTTTTTACGGTTTGTGGGTGGGAGAACGCCTGTTCAAGCTCCAATTAGCCGGCCTTGCGCTCGCTTTCGGCGGGCTTTTGCTGTTGTTTCTGCCTGGTTTGTCAACCACACCACCACTGGCCAGTTCCCTGTTGATGCTGGGAGCCGGAGTTTGCTGGGGTGTTTATTCTCTGCGCGGGAGAGGCGCAGGCGACCCCGTTCGCATAAGCGCCGGGAACTTTACGCGCGCCCTTGCCTTTACGGTCGCTTTAAGTATTTTCATGCTGAGCCGGCTTTCTTTGGATGTTGCGGGCATCTGGTACGCAATTATCTCAGGTGCGCTCACGTCCGGGCTGGGGTATGTTGTATGGTACATGGCAATGCCCATGCTAAAAGCCACGAACGCGGCGATCATACAGCTCAGTGTTCCCGTGATTGCAGCCGCAGGCGGCATTGTTTTTCTGGACGAATCTATAACCTTGCGATTGGCGCTGGCTTCCGGCGCCATTCTCGGCGGAATCGCGCTGGTCATTATTCGAAAACACCCTGCTCAGGTTACTCAACAAAAGATTGGAAAACACTTTGATGCTAAATAACAGAAATGATTTTAATGGCCAATAAAGAATTTATTTATCAGCGCATTCGTATTTATGTGGGAAAAGATTTTGACCCAGCTGTTGATGGCCAAGTGGAAAGTATTTTACGTTCAAAATTCAACATTCACTTGCCCCAGAGGACTTCTCTGAATGATTCTCTAGCATCAACGAAAAGTGATCATGAAATTGTCGGTCTTATTTTGCAGTATCGTACAGCCGGCTAATGGCTATGCGCCATGCGCCATGCGCCATGCGGCTAAATACTTGAGCGACATTTCACACGCCTGGCAATCCGAAAACCCCGCCCCATACGTATCTGTTTTTCTACCGATATCGAAACAGGGCACCCCACCGGCGGGCGCCCTCTCTTAAAGGAAGTCCCCTTTTGAAGCGTTTTGCGCTCACGTTGTTGCTGTTTAATGGTCTTTTGCTGGCGTTACTGTTGCCGCGTTACCCATGGATTCCCTGGGTTGCCGCCGAGGCGCTAATGGTATGTGCGGTTTTTAGCCTATTATCACCCTCTTTATTTACCCGGGTGCTGGCCGGCGTGGTGGGTACGCTATACGCCGTGTTGGCGTTCTTTACGCTGAGCGATCTGCTGGTTCGCCAAAGTCTCGGCCGCGGACTCAACCTTTATCTGGAGCTGGGAGTGGTAGGCTCTGTGGTCGATCTGATGCTAAGTAACCTTGGCACTGGCCTTTCATTGCTGATACTGCTGGCTTTACTGCTGGCATTTTGCGGCTTGGCATTGTGGGTAAGCAAACTGCTAAGTCGCCTTGCCGGAGGCCTGCACTCTAATTTTGGCAAAGCCGCTTTTGCCACCGGTTTGCTCGTGGTGGCGATGTCATTTGTGCCCCAGTCGGTGGTAAGCCTAAGCGCTGCGCAGCTAACAGCCACCCAAATACAGCTGGCTGTCGACACCCGTCGGTCAACGGCTGAGTTCAGCCAGAGTTTGGCGAACGATCCGGCGGCAGGAAAGCCTGTGGCGCTGCCCGGCCTGGCCAACACCGATGTGATTTTTGGGTTTATCGAATCCTACGGCATCTCCAGCCTCACAGACGACCGCTTTAAGCACCTTATTGGCCCCCGTCTCGACAAAATGGAAGCCGCCGTTAGCGCAGCGGGCCTGCACATGGTGTCTGGACGCTTGCGTTCACCGGTGCAAGGCGGGCAATCCTGGCTGGCACACGCCACGATGCTAAGCGGCCAGTGGATTGATACCCAGCTGGACTACGAAATTTTGCTAGCCAGCAACTACCCCACACTGATAGACGATATGGCGGGAACCGGCCACGATACCGTCGCGGTGATGCCGGCTATTACCCAAGACTGGCCAGAAGGCCAGGCATTCGGCTACAACCGTATTTACGAATCCACCACCATGGATTACCAGGGGCCTCCGTTTAACTGGGTGACCATGCCGGATCAGTACACTTGGTCCTGGTTTCAGCGGAGCGTTCGTGAACAAGCCGCTGGGCCGATGTTTGCAGAAGTGGCTCTGATTAGCAGCCATGCGCCCTGGGTGCCTATTTTACCGGTGCTGGACGATTGGGACAGCGTTGGCAACGGCACGGCGTTCAATCAATGGAAAGGCGCAGGCGAAACACCTGCCAGCCTGTGGCGAGAGCCTGAGCGAGTTCGTGAACACTACGCCCTCGCTATCGATTACGCGTTGAACGTGGCGACAGGCTATGCAACGCGCCATGTGGATGAGAATACCCTGCTGGTGCTGTTAGGCGATCACCAGCCGGCACCGCTGGTGACCGGCGAAGGCGCCAGCCGGGACGTTATTGTTCACGTGATCAGCGGCAATCCTGAATTACTTGCGCCATTTCTGGCGACTGGAAGCAGCGGGGGTGGGTTGCCCGGCTTTCAACCGGGTGCAAAACCAGACTTGAATCAGGATGGCCCCAGCATGGCAAGCTTCCGCCCTTTCATGCTCAGGGAGTTCCGTCGAGCGCCTTTGAGCACCGCCGTGGCCTCTGTGAAGGGTGTCGAGCAACCGTGAAAACAAACCCCTATTTCTGGCTGTCACATCTTTTTAACTCTAGGGGGTTATCTTCAACGCTCGTCCCAGTGTCTGGCAAACCCTGAGGCCGGCCTGAACCCAACCCCTTCCGGGAGCACCCGATGCGGATAACCTTTCTAGGAACGGGCGCTGCCGGTGGTGTGCCACTTTACGGTTGTTGTTGCGCGGCCTGTTCCGTCGCCAAAACAAACGCAGTCTTTGCGCGCGAGCCTTGCTCTGCCCTGATCGAATCAGGAACCACACGCATTTTGATTGATGGCGGTCTGATGGACCTGCACAAACGCTTCGCTCCCGGCGAGTTGGATGCCATTGTGCTGACGCATTTTCACCCTGATCATGTTCAGGGGCTGTTTCACCTGCGCTGGGGCAAGGGGCCGAGTATCCCCGTGTTCATGCCGCCTGACCCTGACGGCTGCGCCGATCTGTTCCGCCATCCTGGCATACTGGATTTCAACCCTCAAAAAGCGTTCTCTGCATTTGAAATCGGGGGGTTAAAGGTCACACCTGTGCCGTTGATCCACTCGAAGCCCACCTTTGGCTACGTCTTCGAGGTTACAGGTGGCCCCAGGTTTGCCTATCTGACCGATACTCGTGGCTTGCCCCATGACACCCAACACTTTTTACAAACAATGAAGCCTGATGGACTGGCAATAGACTGCTCATTTCCGCCGTCTGATCAGCCGAAAGGCCATAACGACTGGACCATGGCTCTGAATTGCATTCAAGCCGTAGATCCTGCCCGGGCATGGCTCATCCACATCAGCCACGAGCTGGATAACTGGCGCCAGAGCACGAACCCGGACTTGCCGAATCGTATAAAGGTTGCCCAGGATGGGGACCGGGTAGATTTCACACTCCCGTCTTAAAACCTTCAACTACCTGTCATATAAACGACATCGAATCGTCACAGCCGCCAGAGACACTACCTGCACACGTTGGAAACACGACAGGGTAGGCGATCTATGGGTCCCGAAATTCAGGTTCAAGGTTTATCAAAGACGTTTGGCAAAAACAAACGCAAGGATAAAGCCCTCAAGAACATCAACCTTTCCATTGAATCCGGCGACATGGTGGCCCTTATCGGCCCCTCCGGTTCTGGCAAGTCCACGCTCCTTCGCCACCTGGCCGGGCTGAGCTGCGGCGATGAAGACAGCGGCGAAATTCGCGTACTGGGACAAGTCGTGCAATGCAAAGGACGGCTGTCACCGGACGTCCGAAGAACGCGGGCGCGAATAGGCTATATCTTTCAGCAGTTCAACCTGGTGGGCCGCATGAAGGTAATGACCAATGTGCTCACCGGCGCCCTGGGCCGCGTGCCCGGTTGGCGTGGATGCCTCGGTTTGTTTAATGCCGAAGAAAGAGCCCTGGCCCTGAAATGCCTGAACCGCGTCGGAATGGATCTCTGGGCAACCCAGCGGGCATCCTGCCTGTCTGGTGGCCAGCAGCAGCGGGTTGCCATCGCCCGCACACTCACTCAAAAAGCCGAAGTAATTCTTGCCGACGAACCCATCGCTTCGCTGGATCCTGAGTCGGCCCGCCGTGTCATGGAAATTCTTGCCGATATTAATAATCAGGACGGCCGCACCGTTGTGGTCACACTTCATCAAGTCGATTATGCCCGCGAATTCTGCCACCGAGCGGTAGCGCTGAAGGCCGGCGAAAAAGTGTATGACGGCCCATCTGCGAATCTGACTCCCGCGGTGCTGGCCAGTATCTACGGCACCACCTCTTTCGACATTGATGGTGAACCCGTCAAGAACCGGAAAACCCCCACACCCGCCAAAGGTTTTGCCCTGGCAGCCGCCGGCTGACCAGAAAACGACCCTGTATTTTTACCAACACTCAAAACCATAGGAAACAATTATGTTCAAACAATGGATAGGCCGTATGACCCTGGCGGCAGCCGTCACAGTAGGTGCAGCCGGCCTTCAGGCAGAAGAGTTGAAGACTCTCAATTTTGGCATCATTTCGACGGAATCCTCCAGCAACCTGAAAGGCGTCTGGGAACCATTTCTTGAAGACATGTCGGCAAAGCTGGACATGGAGGTGAAAGGTTTCTTTGCACCGGATTATGCCGGCATCATTCAGGCTATGCGCTTCGACAAGGTTGACATTGCCTGGTACGGCAACAAGTCGGCTATGGAAGCTGTCGACCGTGCCGGTGGTGAAGTTGTGGTTCAAACCGTCGCAGCGGACGGATCACCCGGCTACTGGAGCCTGATGATCGTCCACAAGGACAGCACCAACCTGAACACCGTCGAGGATGTGCTCGCCAACGCAAAGGACCTTACTTTCGGTAATGGCGACCCGAACTCCACCTCCGGTTTTCTGGTACCCAGCTACTACATTTTCGCCAAAAACGGCGTCAATCCCAAAAAAGCCTTCAAGCGCACGATGAACTCGGGCCACGAAACCAACGCCATGGCCGTGGCTAACAAACAGGTGGACGTGGCCACCTTCAACACCGAGAGCATGGCACGGTTGCAACTCACCTTTCCGGAAAAAGCGGACAGCCTCAAAGTGATCTGGAAATCACCGCTGATTCCGTCTGACCCACTGGTCTGGCGCAAAAACCTGCCTGCTCAAACCAAACAGAAGGTCTACGACTTCCTGATGAGCTACGGCACTACCGGCGACGAAAAAGAATTGAAAATCCTGGCCGATCTCCAGTGGGCCCCCTTCCGTGCTTCCAGCAATGACCAGCTGATTCCCATTCGTCAGCTGGAAATGTTCAAGCAAAAAGCGGCCATCGAGAACGACAGCCGTTACTCAGCACAGGAAAAGACCGAAAAGCTGGCTGACATCGAAGCCCAGCTGGCCGGTCTGGATCGGCGGCTTGCAGCGCTGGACGCTGCCCGCGCAGAGTCCAACTGATAAGCCCCGGGGCTGGCTTATAACGCCAGCCCTTTTCGCGCCAGAGACGACACCGGCACCTCCAGACGTAAACGCGACAGGCAGCTCTCATGCATAGCGCATCAACACACTCACATCTTCCCGAAGGCCAAAACAACCTGCTTTCACGGAACTGGGCGGCCTTGCTGAGCTGGGGCATCACCGGCGCTGTCCTGATCTGGGCCTGGGAAGGCGCCGAAATGAATCCGGCGGCTCTGATTGCCGACGGTAACAACATGGGCGTATTCGCCGCCGATTTTTTCCCGCCCGATTTCCATTATTGGCCGCTCTATCTAAGCGAGATGGTCACCACCGTACAGATTGCGATCTGGGGCACCGTGATGGCCGTCATTCTGGCCATCCCTTTCGGAATCATGTCCTCGGAAAATCTGGTGCCCTGGTGGGTCTGCCAGCCGGTTCGCCGCCTGATGGATTCGTTCCGCGCCATCAACGAGATGGTCTTTGCCATGCTGTTTGTGGTCGCTGTGGGGCTGGGGCCGTTCGCCGGGGTCATGGCGTTGTTCATCCACACCACCGGAGTGCTGGCAAAACTGTTTTCCGAAGCCGTGGAGGCTATTGACCCAGGGCCGGTAGAAGGTGTCCGAGCCACCGGTGCCAGTGGTCTGCAGGAAATCATTTATGGCGTTATCCCGCAGGTTTTGCCGTTGTGGATTTCCTATTCACTGTACCGATTCGAATCCAATGTCCGCTCCGCCACGGTTGTGGGCATGGTGGGCGCCGGGGGCATCGGCGTGATTCTCTGGGAGAGCATGCGCGGCTTCCAGTTCGCTCAAACCTGCGCGGTGATGATCATCATTATCCTGGTCGTGACCTCACTGGATATCACTTCTCAGTGGATCCGCAAACGCTTTATCTAGATAACTGACCCACCTACAGGAGAAAACGGCCCATGACCCATGCGCAGGCCTTTTCACAGAGCTTTTCACAAACTAGGGATTCCACGTCCGAGGTCGCTAATCGTCAATATTGGATGTCGGTATTGGCAAGAGCCGATCTAAGTGACTTGGAGACTTACTGGCAAAACCTGCCACACCAGCCGACTTTCCGCCACCTGCGTAAACCGGAAATTGGCATGGCCATGGTGCGTGGCCGCACCGGAGGCACAGGTTCGCCCTTTAATCTCGGCGAAATAACGCTTACCCGATGTGTGGTGGAACTGGATGGCAGTACACAGGGCTTTGGCTATGTCAGTGGCCGCAGCCGGCGCCACGCTGAACTGGCGGCACTGTTCGACGGCCTGATGTGCGAAAACAGCAGCAAACACGGCCCTGCATTGATACAGCCACTGCATGAACAGTGGCTGGCTCGCCGTGAAAAGGTCTCCCGCAAAGCCGCCACAACCAAAGTTAACTTCATGACCATGGTAAGAGGGAGCTAGCCGATGACCGCGACAAACGAGATTCACCCATTCGCCATGCCTGCGCTGTCCACAACATTCTCGCCGGCAATCTCACTGGCCGGGCTTTGTGCCGGATTCGACGATCCGGTGCATCAGTCACAACAGGTGTTTCGTCGCGCGCTCACCGCGCTCTCTGAGCCCGGAACCGTGCAAAACGTGCCAGAGATCCCAGCGCCTGAAGGCGTGCACATTGCTTCATACCAGCTTTGCCTGACACTTCTGGACGCGGAAACACCCTTGTGGATTGCGCCGGCCTTAAGAACCGATGCCCTGGTGAGCGCGCTGCGTTTTCACTGTGGCTGTCGCCTTGTGGACGAACCGGGCCAGGCAGAGTTTGCCCTGATATCACCCAATTTCGACGGCGATCTGACCCATTTTGCCCAAGGCAGCCATGAATACCCAGACCGCTCCACCACCGTGATCGTGCAGGTGGAAAGCCTGGATGCCGCCAGCACTTGGGCTCTGCGTGGTCCGGGGATCGATGGCGTACGCAAGGTCGGCATCGCCGGCCTGAACCCGCGTTGGCCTGGCATGCTGGCCGATAATTGCCGTCAATTTCCTTGTGGCGTTGACCTTCTGTTCACTGCCGGAACGGCCCTGATGGGTCTGCCACGCACCACCCGAGTGGAGATATAGCATGTACGTAGCTGTCAAAGGCGGCGAAAAAGCCATCGATCAGGCCCACAGCTGGCTCGACGAAACCCGCCGCGGCGACACCTCGCTACCGGAACTGAGCGTTGCCCAGATTCGCCAACAGATGGGACTCGCCGTAGACCGGGTCATGGCCGAAGGTTCTCTTTACGACCCGGAACTTGCAGCACTGGCGCTCAAGCAGGCCAGCGGCGATGCTGTTGAGGCCATATTTCTTCTGCGGGCCTATCGCACGACTCTGCCGCGTTTCCTCGCGTCTCTGCCGATGGAAACCAACACCATGGCTATCCGGCGCCGGATTTCCGCTGCCTACAAGGATCTGCCTGGCGGCCAAGTGTTAGGCCCCACCTACGATTACACCCATCGATTGCTGGATTTTA
>Ga0307936_1000104_pt1 | contig 46928 bp, 39 predicted proteins | sample OrgLakmetagenom1_FD_201839 | JGI IMG/M metagenome (GOLD analysis project Ga0307936, IMG submission 201839) | Saline water microbial communities from Organic Lake, Antarctica - #1 | ecosystem: Environmental > Aquatic > Non-marine Saline and Alkaline > Saline | place: Antarctica: Organic Lake... | reverse complement strand
AATGGGATGTTTTCTGGTTGACTCAGCAATGGACGCATTTGCAGGCCATGCTGGTGACACTGGGCAATATGCGCACCGAACTGGAGTGGTTCAGTGACATTCTGCCTGCGCGCCACACCATTCAGGTCAAAGCCTGGGTAGGTTGGTTGGAAGGCGCCATCAAGCCACTGGTATCCTGGTGGCCGGCGTGTTTTGCACTGAGCCAGGACGCGCGCAGCGAACCGGAAAATATTGCGGTGAGTTTGCAGCAGGCCAAGGCGATAAGGGCGCTGAAGGGCATTGAAGACCTGGCTTCTAATCCGGACTTCGGTCATACCCTGATGTCGATGACGCGCTGGTTGCATTTACGCAGTTGGCGCGAGGACCAGTCTGGCGAACATAGCCAGGCGTCGGAAGAAGCGGTGAGTGAAGGTCTGGACCGGTCGTTGTCAATTGCCTGGCAGGCGTTTAATCCTGACCAGTTTGCCGGCAGCACCAGCCATGCGCTGGCTCAATATCCCGCCGTGCATCGCCTGTTGATGCTATGTCAGTATTTTAATACGCTGTACAGTGAAGACCTGGATCATTATCAGGCTGAGCTGCAGGCTCTGGAAGACAACCTTTCCCGGTTGTCAGCCATGGATGTCGTCAGTCGGTTGCATGAATGGTTGAATGAACTGCCGCTGGAACAACAGGCCTCCGTCTATAGTTGGACCCGCAGTCAGCCGGTATTGCTGAGGGATATCAAACAATTGGCTGGACGGCTGTTTGAATCGCGGGATGCTGTAATGGAGGTGTAACCTTGACGACAGCCGTCTTGTTGCCCGGTCGACTTGATATCGACAGCGTGCTTCTCGCCTTGCAAGCCGATGGTCGATTGAATACCGAACAAGTCGACCGGGCACGACGTAAAGTGCGCACTGGCAAAGAGCATCCATTGCAACGCCTGGCGACGCTCGAGCTGTCAGATCAGGCTCGCCCGGACAAGAAACTCACCCTTAATGCACTGACGCAGTGGCTGGCCGAGCATGTCCAGCTACCCTACCGTAATATCGACCCGCTCAAGGTAGACGTAACGCGCATCACCGATGTGATGTCCTATGAGTTTGCCCGGCGGTATAGGCTCCTGCCCCTGGTCATTGAAGACGAGGTAGTGGAAATTGCTACCTGCGAACCGATGCTGACAGGTTGGGAGGATGCGATTGAGCAGGTATCCCGGCGTAGCATTCGAAAAGTTGTGGCCAGCCCGGAAGATATTGATCGTTTTTCTCTTGAGTTTTACGCGCTTAACCGGTCTGTAACCGGAGCCGTAGGGCGCAAGTCAGCCGCTGGGATCGGTAACTTTGAACAGTTGGTTGAGCTTGGCAATTTACAGAATGTTGAGGCCAACGACGAGCACATTGTTAATATCGTCGACTGGCTGTTTCAATATGCGTTTGATCAGCGCGCCAGTGATATACATGTTGAACCGCGTCGGGATTACACCCACATTCGGTTTCGCATAGATGGCATCCTGCATGCGGTGTATCAGATGCCGATTCAGGTGGGGCAGGCGGTTGTCAGCCGCATCAAGATTCTGGGCCGCATGAATGTCGCTGAAAAACGCAAGCCGCAGGACGGACGGGTAAAAACCAAAACGCCCGATGCTCTGGAAGTCGAGCTGCGTTTGTCGACATTGCCAACTGCATTCGGCGAAAAACTGGTGATGCGGATCTTTGACCCTGAAGTGCTGCTGAAGAATTTTTCAGCGCTGGGATTGCAGGACGAGGACCTCAGTCACTGGAAGCAGATGATCCGCAACCCGAACGGCATCATTCTGGTAACCGGCCCGACCGGATCTGGCAAGACCACGACGCTCTACTCGACGCTGCGTAGCCTGGCGACCCCTGAAGTGAACGTTTGTACCATTGAAGATCCGATTGAGATGGTGGAGCCAGCGTTTAACCAGATGCAGATTCAACAAAACATCGATTTGACGTTCGCCGATGGCATACGCGCCCTGATGCGCCAGGATCCGGACATCATTATGATTGGCGAGATTCGTGATCTGGAAACAGCTCAAATGGCTGTGCAGGCAGCGTTAACCGGGCATCTGGTGCTGTCGACTGTACACACCAATGATGCGCCGACTGCTATTACCCGGCTGCTCGATCTGGGTGTGCCCAGTTACCTGATCAAGGCAACTGTTCTGGGCGCGATGGCGCAGCGCCTGGTGCGCACCCTGTGCCCGCATTGCAAGACCACGACACCGGCAAGCGACGAACTCTGGCAGCAACTGGTCAAGCCCTGGTCAGCGCCGAAACCGGCAACGTTCTATCAGCCGGTGGGTTGCTTGGAGTGTCGTAACACGGGCTATCTCGGTCGGTCCGGTCTTTATGAAAGCTTCATGATGAACAGCGAACTGGCGGGTCTGATCACGGACGACTGCGACCCACAGGTATTTCGCAAGAACGCCATTAAACAGGGCATGCTCAGCCTGAGGTTGTCGGGTGCACGTAAGGTGGCCGCCGGTCTAACCACCCCCGAAGAAGTGTTCAGAGTGACCCCTGAGGTGCGTTGATTCACACTGCCACCGGCCATTTCAAATTCAAGACGTACCTCGTGCTGTTCAAAAACTGATCTACCAAAACCGTCAGATTCGATACACCGTTTGAGTCATCACTTTGGAAATTCCGGTCATGACCTGTTTTGCCCGAGCAGGAAAGTCTTGCCCGCCAGCACTCAGGGCGTGCTCTGCATGGCGTTGTTCGTCGGCCAGCATGCGTTCCAGAATTGCGGTTGATCGTGGGTCCTGCCCGTCAATCTGATGCAGATGATTACGCAAGTGAGCGCTGACCTGATCTTCAGTTGCAGCAACAAACCCCAGTGACCACTTGTCGCCCGTCAGTCCAGCTGCGGCACCCATTGCGTAGGACAGGCCATAGAATACCGGGTTTAAAAAGCTGGTTCGGCTGTTGAGCTCTGTCAGGCGATGTTCGCACCAGGCCAGGTGGTCGAGTTCTTCATCGGCGGCCTGCTGCATGCTGTTGCGAACCTGTACCCGTTTTGCGGTGAGCGCCTGACCCTGATAGAGACCCTGGGCACAGACTTCGCCGGTGTGGTTGATACGCATCAGGCCAGCAATGTGTTGCGTTTGGGCAGCGCTAAGTGATGGTGTCTGCTGATCCTGACCCGGTGTTGGCTGGCGTGCCGTTACCGACCCTGGAGACAGTGTTTTCAGGGCGTTGTCCAGGTGGGCGACAAGCCGATCAGAAAAAGAGTGATTTCTTGGCATGAGTGCGATTCCGGTTAGTCTTGATGTCGGGCATGGCCTGCATCAGGGTTTGTTTCAGAGCCCGGCCGGACACTGGTTTGGTCAATAAATATTGAATGTTAAGCCGGCTGTCATCCAGGTCTACATGACCTACATCAACGCCGGTCAGCATAATGATAATAATGTCCTGGTTCAGGCTGTTATCGACACGAATGCGTTCAGCCAGTTCAATGCCCGTCATAGCTGGCATGTTCTGATCGAGCACCAGCACATCAATGGGTGTACTTTTGTGGTATTCATTGTGCAGATTGGCCAGTGCCGACTGGCCGTTGCTCATACTGAATACATCCATACCCCAACTCATACCCAGATGTTCAATGACCTTGCGACAAGTCAGGTTGTCGTCGACCACCATCAGGCGCATTTGGTCCAGGTCCTGGGTGGAATAGTCTTCGATCCCGGTCGTGACGGTGACTTCGGCCATTGGTAAATCGATCCAGAACGTGGTGCCCATTCTTAATTCGCTGCTGAACGTAATCTGACCACCAAGCAGGCTCACAAGTGTGCGTGTAATTGGCAAACCCAGGTGCATGTCGCGCGGTGCCAGTTGATCTTCGGAGTGTACGGCAGGGAACTCAAAAACTTTATTTTTCAGGTCTTTTGGCAGTCCGGGGCCAGTATCGGTGACGCTGAAACGAATGCGATTATGGTGCCAGGGTTTGACCTGAATAAGAACTTCACCATTGTCCGTATAAGTCAGCGCATTATCGAGCAAATTGCTGAGTACCTGGGCAATGATCTGGGCGTTGCCGCGATACCGGGTCGGCAGTTCCGGGTCGACATCCATAACCAGCTCAAGCTGTTTGGTGTGAGCCAGACGTGAGTATGGCTGAATGGCATCTTCTAGCAGATCATACAAATCGAATTCGTCTTCACCTTCTGGCAAGCGATTCAGACCAATACGCACCAGATTCTGCAATTGATCGGCCTGTCGTAACAACGAGAAACCAGCGGCCTGTACCGTGTTCACATATTCTTGCTGGTGCGCTGACAAACTGGTGTCCTGGAGTAATTCAGTCATACCCAGTACGCCATTGATCGGTCCGCGCATTTCGTGATTGAGCTTGCGCAGCAGCGGCCAATGCAGAGTGGGCAGACCCAAACCATCGACGGCCAGGCGAGAGTGACTCTTACGCGAATAGCTAAAAGCTGCAGAGGCGGCAAAGATGGCTGCAAAGATGGCCAGAGAATGCAAAACAAAGGCATTCAGCGCGATGCTTTTGATCAGACCCAGGCTCGCCGTCACGATAACAGCAAACGTCACCACCAGCGTGCCAATGCACGCCAGCAACCAGCCTTCATAGTGGCCTTTTGAGTCGCGCTGGTAAAACCACAACACAGCCATGAATAGTAAAAGAGTGGGGATCAGCAGCAATAACAGCGCACTGGCACCGCGGGCTAGGGGCAATAGCGTGAAAACACCCAATATAGCCATCAGACGCAACAGCCAGCTCAGGCTTTTCTTTAGCCAGGCCGCGTAGGCGTCTTTGCGGATGTTGGCCAGCAAACCGATTATCGATATTAAAACCAGTACGCTGCCACCGTTACGGGCATGGATGTCCAGGTAACCCTGGCTAGGCATCAGAAATGATGCCATACCACTCCAGCCTGCATTGATGGAGATGAAACCAACATTGAACAAAAATGCCCATAACAGGGCCGTTGATCGCTGTTTCAACCAGAGTGCCGCCAGGATGATCAGCAGCACTGCCTGTGCAGAGAACAGCGCAGAGTGGGCGGCAATACTGCGGGTCACACGAATGGAAAGCGTTCTTTCGTCAACGATGGACATCCAGGTAGTTAATGGGTCGTCGGATTGCAGTTTTATATAAAGGTACTGAGAACCCGGCTGGACTGGAACGGGCACTATATAGGTGCCCAGTGGTTCCGGTCGACTATTCAGCGGCACACTTGCGCCCGATCGGACACTGCTGAACGCGGCGATGGTGCTGCTGTCGGTGCTATTGATACTGCTGAGTGTTGTTGGGTTGGCAGACTGGTAGTAGATTTCAATCTGGTGATTGGCGTGGCTCTCGATAAAGAAGGAAAAATCGCGGGTTTGACCTTCCGCATTGATGACTGGCACCCGAATCCAGTAGGCCCCGTTAAACAGGCCACTGTGCAGTAATTCCTGGTGCAGCGGGCTGAACTGGTTTGCCAGTCCCTGTTGTTGTAATTGATAGACTGAGAACCTGTTTTCCGGATCGATCAAATAGTCCGAATGAGGCAGGATGTTGATGTCCATCGTCGTGTGATTGAGCATAATCATCTCTTTGGCTGCCGCCGGGAAGAAAATAGACCCCAGGCTCAGCGCAAGGTATAGCACAACACGATTTAGCAAGACGGTGCGGTTTGTCTGTGAACAGTTCTTCAATGTCTGGGCTCCGGCACCGAACCTCCCTGAGCACCCTCTGCAGGATGACGCCGGTTCGAGCATTAGGTCCGGCTCAGGGTGCTGAGCCGGATGGCAGCGATAGGTCAGTAACAGGCTTTAAACCGGCCGTCCGCGACACAGTATAACGCCGTCGCCTATCGGCCCCAAGTCAGACCTGATCGGAGCGGTTGATGGCCCGGTGTCCGATATCGGTACGAGCATGCTGATCCGCGAAATTCACCTTGGTAACGGCGCCATAGGCTCGTTGGCAGGCGTCGGCAACACTGTCGCCGAGCGCTGTGACACACAGCACTCGCCCGCCCTGAGTGACAGTTTGACCGCTGCTGTTAAGGGCTGTGCCTGCCTGAAATACTTTGGCATCCCTGCCAAGGTCGGTATCCAGACCGCTGATGACGTCCCCTTTACGGTAGCTCGCCGGATAGCCGCCTGCGGCGATCACAACGCCCAGTGCCGGTCGCGGATCCCAGAGCGTTTGCTGACCTTCCAGACGATCTTCTACTGCAGCGAGGCAAAGCTCGACCAGATCGGACTGCATTCGCATCATGATTGGCTGGGTTTCCGGGTCACCAAAGCGACAGTTGTATTCCAATACGTTTGGAGTGCCATCAGCGGCGACCATGATACCTGCATACAGGAAACCACGATAACGGTTGCCTTCTGCCAGCATACCACGCACGGTCGGATAAATGACGTCGTCCATAATGCGCCGATGCAACGCATCAGTGACCACCGGTGCAGGCGAATAGGCGCCCATGCCGCCGGTATTCGGGCCGGTATCGCCATCATCGCGGGCCTTGTGATCCTGAGATGAGGCGAAGGGAACGACGGTCTCGCCATCGACCATCACTATAAAACTGGCCTCTTCGCCGGTCAGACATTGCTCAACCACAACGCGTGACCCGGCGTCACCAAAGCGGTTGCCAGCCAACATGTCGTCGATGGTGGCAATGGCTTCAGCCTCGGTTTGAGCGACAATGACGCCTTTTCCGGCCGCCAGTCCATCGGCTTTGACCACAATCGGTGCACCTTGTTGACGGACAAAGGCCCGTGCTTCGCTGGCATCGGTAAACACCTGGTACCAGGCTGTCGGAATAGCGTGACGATGCAGAAAATCCTTGGTAAACGCTTTGGACCCCTCCAACTGGGCAGCAGCCTGAGTAGGACCAAAAATTGGCAGACCGCGCTGTTCGAACAAGTCGACGATTCCTGCGACCAGGGGTGCTTCAGGCCCGACGATGGTCAGACCAACGTGATTGGTTCGTGCAAAGTCGGCTAGGCCTGGTAAGTCCATCACGTCGATATCGATGTTTTCAACGCCGGGTTCTAGGGCCGTGCCAGCATTGCCCGGTGCAACAAATACGGTATCGACCAGCTTGCTCTGGCGCGCTTTCCAGGCCAAAGCATGTTCCCGGCCGCCATTGCCAATGATCAGAACGTTCATAGTCAGCTTCCTGTCGTTGCTTAACAATAACCGGGTTCAGTGGCGAAAGTGGCGCATGCCGGTTAATACCATGGCAATGCCGTGTTCATTGGCAGCGGCGATGACTTCGTCGTCGCGCATGCTGCCACCAGGCTGAATGACGGCCTTAACACCCATCTCAGCCGCCTGATCGAGCCCATCGCGGAATGGAAAAAAGGCGTCTGACGCCATCACCGACCCGGCAATCTGCAGGCCTTCGTCGGCGGCCTTGATGCCGGCGATTTTGGCGCTGTATACCCGGCTCATCTGACCGGCACCAATGCCGACTGTCTGGCCGCTTTTGGCATAGACAATGGCATTGGATTTCACAAACTTGCACACGGACCAGGCAAATTGCAGGTCAAGCAATTGTTCGGCGGTTGGCGCGGTTTTAGTGACCCGTTTAAAGTCGTCGGCACTGACATGGCCCAGGTCGCGCTGCTGAATAAGCAAGCCACCGTTGACGCGTTTGAAATCGAATCCGGGTACCGCCGTGTTCCAGTACCCGCAGCTTAGTAGTCGAACATTGGGCTTGGCCGCAATGATGTGCGCCGCTTCTGCGCTGACCGCAGGGGCAATGATGACCTCGACAAACTGACGCTCGATAATAGCCCGTGCGGTGCTGACTTCCAGTTCCCGATTAAAGGCAATGATGCCGCCGAAGGCCGATGTAGGGTCGGTTTTGAAGGCCTTGTCATAGGCTGTCAGTTGGGTGTCGCCAACGGCAACGCCGCATGGATTGGCGTGCTTGACGATGACGCAGGCTGATTGCTCAAACTGCTTGACGCATTCCAGCGCAGCATCAGTATCGGCAATGTTGTTATAGCTCAGCGCTTTGCCTTGAAGACTGGTGGCAGTGGCAATTGATGCTTCTGGAATATCCGAATCGGTATAGAAAGCGGCTTTCTGGTGTGGGTTCTCGCCATAACGCATCACCTCTTTCAATTGCCACTGCTGATTATAGGTATGTGGGAAGTCTGCTTTCCCGGGCACTGTTGAAGGGTCAGTCTGCGGATCAATGCTACCCAGGTAGTTGGCGATCATGCCATCGTAGGCTGCTGTATGTTCAAAGGCGGAACGGGCCAGCCGGAAGCGGGTGGCATGCGACAGGCCGCCGGTTTCATCCCACTCGGTCAGTATTGCCTGGTATTCGTTGGCATTAACAACGATGGCGACATCGGCATGGTTCTTGGCAGCAGAGCGCACCATAGCGGGACCACCAATATCGATGTTCTCAATGGCGTCATCCAGGGGGCAATCTTCGCGGCTGACAGTAGCGGCGAAGGGATACAAATTAACGACTACCAAATCGATGGCACTGATGCCATGGGCTTGCATAACGGCATCATCCTGCCCACGCCGGCCAAGGATGCCACCGTGTACCCTGGGGTGCAGTGTTTTGACCCGGCCATCCATCATTTCCGGGAAGCCGGTGTAGGCCGACACCTCAGTAACAGGGATTTGAGCGTCGTTTAGTAGACGGTAGGTGCCGCCGGTCGACAGCAATTCGACGCCGCGCAGTTGCAATGTGCGGGCAAAGTCGACAATGCCGGTTTTATCGGAAACGCTGATCAGGGCACGTTGTGGCGTTTTGGTCATAGGATCCTCAAACGATCTGTCTGGGCTTACACCGGCAAAGGCCGGTGCCGGGTGATGCCGGTTTCTGGAAAGGACTGCCGGGGTGAAATCCGGTGCAGCTGGTCAAAAAACAAGAGGCCTGAAATGCAAAAAGGCGACTCAGGGTCGCCTTTTTAAATCACAGCAGCCCGTACTGCTTTAATTTTTTGCGCAGTGTGCCGCGGTTAAGTCCCAGTACTTTGCTGGCCTTGGTCTGGTTATCCCGGCTGAAGCGCATCACCGCTTCGAGCATGGGCGCTTCTACTTCACTCATGACCATCTGGTACACATTGGCAACATCCTGTCCTTCCAGATGGGCGAAATAATTCCGCATGGCAATTTCAACGCTGTCACGCAACGTCTGTGGGTTATCGGCCGAGGTGTGAACCGGTAATGAGTCTTTCGATTCATGGCGGTGAGGGTCCTGGGCAACGGTGTCGAGGTTCATGCTGCTGTATCCTTTAACGATGTCAAACGTTGGAAAAGGGTGGCTATAACCTGGAGCTGCTCGCGCGGTTGCTCCAGGTGATTGAATGCTTTGAGAGTGGTTCTGTCCACATCATGGGCCTTGAGGTACCAGCCTACGTGTTTACGCGCTATGCGCACTCCCATGAACTCCCCATAGAACTGATACAGTGCCTGCACGTGCTGGTTCAGAGTGTCGGCCACTGTCTCAAGGCTGGGCTCTGGCAACAGCTCACCGGTTGCCAGATAGTGGTTAACGGCCCGGAAAATCCATGGATTACCCTGGGCAGCACGACCGATCATGACACCGTCAGCACCGGTTTTCGCCAGTACATGAGCCGCCTGATAGGGGCTGTCGATATCACCATTAGCCAGCACGGGTATACCGACCGATTGTTTTACCTGGGCGATGGTGTCGTACTCAGCTTCGCCACGGTAGGCATCGGCCCGGGTGCGACCATGAACTGACAGCAAGGCAATGCCAAGATCTTCGGCCATACGTGCAATGGCGACGGCATTGCGCTGATCTGCGGACCAGCCGGTGCGAATCTTAAGGGTAACCGGCACATTCACTGAACCGACAACCGCTGTCAGAATGTCTCTGACCAGCCCTTCGTCGCGCATCAATGCTGACCCGGCCGCCTTGTTACAGACTTTCTTGGCCGGGCAGCCCATGTTGATGTCGATGATCTGTGCACCCTGGTCTACGTTCGCCCGGGCTGCCTGCGCCATCATGTTGGCATCGCCTCCGGCAATCTGGACGCTGATCGGACCCTGTTCCCCGCTATGATCCAGGCGCAACCTTGACTTGCTGGTATGCCAGAGGCGGGTGTCACTGGTTACCATTTCAGACACCACCAGGCCCGCACCCAATGATCGGCAAAGCGTGCGAAACGGACGGTCGGTCACCCCGGCCATAGGAGCCAGGACGGTCGGTTGTGAAATGGTATAGGGGCCGATGGCAAACACAGTTATAGGTTAAAAATTGCTCAGTTCAAGGGCGGGGAATGATACTGGCTCTGACGTTCAGATGAAAGATTGACAAAACGTTTCTTTGCAGAAAAGTCGGCCAATCGATGAGTAAAGTTTCGATCAACCGCTTTATCTCCCGGCAGGCACCAGGATTAGCTGGTAATTTACGGCCCGATTGCCCGGATCCCGAATCGGCAAGGATACATAAATACGCGTATTAACCGGCATCAAACGGGTCCCCGTCAGCTCTCCTTGCAAGTATTGCTCTGGCAAGAAAGCCTGGTCGGCAACCAGGTCATCGTTGAGGTCGGTGTATTGCAAAATGAGTACCGGAAACGGTTGTTTGAAGGCCGCCCGGTTGGTAAGTACCGCGTCCATCAATTTAACGTCGTCCAGTACCCGATGATCCCTGATCAGAACATTGGAGGTGCGTACCAGGCTTATATCTTCCTGGTCCGGTAACGTGCAGCCAACCAGGTCACAGGCACCCTGATAAAAGCCACGCCACTGATCCATCTTGGCGTAGGTATCGCGCTGTAGCCAGGCGAGCTGAGCAGCCATGACGACCAGTAGTAGCACGATTAACGGCACGCCTAGCCACCGCCATCGGGCTAGGCGCTCTTCGGCGTTGAAGTCCAGATCTATGTCGTGATTCAGTTGCCGAACCAGGCTCGATGCAGAGGGGCTGTCCTCTGCCATCGAGAAATCACCGTCGCTAAAGTCAGCGGTGTCCATGCCGAGGCGGTCATGGACATCGGCCGTTTGAGCCGAATAGTTTCCCGCTGGTGTAGGTGATTGTGGCCTTTCGCCGGGAGCCTTTTTGCTGACGAAACGGTCTTTGTCCTGACGACGGGTATCCCGGGACTCCTCCCTTTCGAGCTCTTCCAGAATAGATTCTGCCCAGCTTTCGTCCGCAGATTCAGGATCGTCGAGCACATCTTTTTCAAGATGTTCGCTCTCACGCTGGAAAGGGTTTTTGTCTTTGCGTGCGGACTCCGAATTGCCAAGGCTGATGAAGGAGTCGCTTAGGTCGCCCAGTTCAGAGTCGTCTTCATCTTCGTCGAAGAGGTCGTCGTCATTATCCTGGAAGACAAACTCCTGATCTTCTTCGGAGCTGTCGGCGAACAAAAAATCGGAGTCATCGTCATCGTCGGCGGCGAAGCCTGACGATGGTGCAGGCTTTTTGAGGGCCGGTCGTGTTGGCTCAGCTACCGGTTTCGCGGCTTTGGCGGAAGCTTTCCAGGTCGGACTCCTTGGCGCTACAGATGCCGGTTGTTTTGCCTTGATCGCTGGTTTTTGGTCCGACACCGTGCGAGCAGGGGTCGCTACGTTGGTCGTCGTTCCGGTAACAATGTGATTGCGAGCGCTGAATACCTGCAGGCAGGCCCCACAGCGCACAGAACCATTGGCAATGGATAATTGCTCTTCGCTAACGCGAAAAGAAGTGCCGCAATGCGGGCACTGTGTAATAAAGGTCTCAGCCATTGTTAACTTTGATTCCTGGCATCCATGCGCCTCCGGGTCCTGTGATGATCACCCTAGGGTGATCGGTATGGCAATGCACAGCCACCTGTAATAACGTCAATAACTGTCAGCTGGCAGGTAAGTGTAAGAAACGCTGTTACAGATAACAATACGCTACTGCACTGGCTCATACTATATACGGCCAATATGGGTCTGTTATTTTTTGACCGGTATTACTGCGCGCGACCGTCATAGTTAACCAGTCTGCTAAGCTGGGCTTTTCTTCGAGCAGAGGCGCCCTGGCCTGTGTTCAGTTCGACCGAGTATTGCGATAGCCGTTGAGCCTGACCCAGCCATCATGGCTTGCCTGCGGTTGAAAGTCGACCCAGGGCTCGTAAGCGGCTCTAACAACGTCCGCCTGATGCGCCAGTATGCCGGATAACGCAAGCCGCCCCTTGGGCTTTACGCGCTGACAAATGGAGTGTGCGAGATCACACAGCGGCCCGGCCAGAATATTGGCAACCACCAGATCGTACTGGGGTTCCAGATCGCGATCATCAAGCATGACCCGATAGCGACTATTGCTGATATCATTATTGAGTGCATTGGCCTGAGTCGCATCCAGTGCTTGTGGGTCAATGTCGAGGCCATCCATACTGGATGCACCGAGCAACAGAGCCGCTAAACCCAGAATGCCGGAACCACAGCCATAGTCCAGGACACGATCACCCGGTACGGTGTACTGGTCGAGCCACTTGAGGCATAAATAGGTCGTTGGGTGAGTGCCGGTACCAAAAGCCAGGCCCGGGTCCAGCCTGAGATTGATGGCAGTCGGATCCGGTGGCTCAAGCCAGGATGGGCAGATCCACAGTCGATCACCGCAGGCAATAGGCTTGAAATTATCCATCCAGCTGCGTTCCCAGTCCTTGTCTTCCAGAACGTCTGTGACGATGGGTCCCAGTTCTGGAATGGTCTGCACTCGCATGGCCTGTTGCAGTCTTTCCGTCAGCTCTGTAGCGTCGAGTTCGTGGTCGAACAATCCCTGAATGGTGGTATGTTGCCACAAGGGTGTGGTACCACGGATCGGCTCAAAAACCGGCTGGTCTTTGCTGTCGATCAGGGTGACCGCCTGGCAGCCAGCCAGCAGCAGTATGTCCTCCAGCGCATCGGTATATTCCGGTGCAGTGGGTATTCGAATTTGTAACCAGGGCATGGCGCTTCCAGTGCTGAATGTAATCAAAAAAATAAGTAACAGCGATAGGCCAGCAAGTTTGCAGCGACAACAGCCTGTTAGCCAGTCAGAGTGTATGGTTTAAGGCAGTTTTTACGCAGCATGGACACTAACAGGCTGTTGAAATTCGCAGAATTTCAGCGCCTGCTACCAGAACATGGATGTTCTGGCGAAATCGACAACTGATAAGTCGTTGGTTTCGTGAGAAAAGTAAAAATCACATTTTTTGATTTTCGTGTTTTGGAAAAGGCAGGAAGCCTTTTTCAACAACCTGCTAAAAACTGACCACCTTCAATACGGGCAATAGAAAAAGCCGGGCAGTGCCCGGCTTTCAATCGTCACTTAACAAAATTGCCTACTGCTCATCAGCCAGCTTGTGCTCAAGATAGTGAATGTTGACGCCTCCCCGGACGAAGCCCGGGTCACGCACCAGGTCCATTTGCAAGGCTGTGTTGGTTTTAATGCCGCCAACCACCAGTTCATCGAGTGCCGATTTCATGCGTGCCAATGCCTGGGTACGGTCGTCTGCCCAGGTTATCAGCTTGCCAATCATCGAGTCGTAGTAAGGCGGGATGGTGTAACCGGAATAAATGTGTGAATCCCAGCGAACACCCAGGCCGCCGGGCGGATGAAACTGGGTGATTTTACCCGGGCTCGGCATAAAGGTGCGTGGATCTTCCGCATTGATCCGGCATTCAAAGGCGTGCCCTTTAATGTGAATCTCGTCCTGACGATAAGATAACGGCTCACCGGATGCGATGCGCAACTGCTCTTTGATAATGTCGACACCGGTAACCATTTCGGTCACCGGGTGTTCAACCTGAACGCGTGTATTCATTTCAATGAAGTAGAAATTGCCGTCTTCATACAGAAACTCGAAGGTCCCTGCACCACGATAGCCGATTTCGATACAGGCATCGACGCAGGCTTTCTGAACACGGGCGCGTGCTTCAGGATCAATCAGCGGAGCGGGCGCCTCTTCCATTACTTTCTGATGACGGCGCTGCAAAGAGCAGTCCCTATCGCCCAGATGTATGGCGTTGCCATGAGTGTCAGCCAATACCTGAATTTCCACGTGGCGTGGGTTGGTCAGGAATTTTTCCATGTAAACGGTGCCGTCCCCAAACGCAGCGGCCGCTTCGTTTTGGGTGACCTGGATGGCGTTCAGTAACTCTTTTTCACTATGCACCACGCGCATGCCGCGTCCGCCGCCGCCCGCGGCTGCTTTGATGATCACCGGGTAACCAACATGACGGCCCATTGCGAGGCATTTTTTAGGGTCATCGGTCAGCGGGCCATCAGACCCGGGAACCGTGGGTACGCCCGTTTTCTTCATCGTTTCGATGGCTGACACTTTGTCGCCCATCAGCCGGATAACACCGGAGGACGGACCGATAAAGGTAAAACCGGACTTTTCAACCTGTTCACAAAAATCGGCACGTTCGGCCAGAAAGCCGTAACCGGGGTGAATGCCATCGGCATCGGTTACTTCGGCAGCGGCGATCAGTGCCGGGATATTCAGGTAGCTGGCTGAGGAGGCATTGGGACCGATACACACCGATTCGTCGGCAAGTTTGACGTGTTTCAACTCGCGATCGACCACGGAGTGAACCGCGACCGTTTGAATGCCCAACTCTTTGCAGGCCCGCAGGATGCGCAATGCGATCTCACCGCGGTTAGCAATCAGGACTTTCTTTAGCATGACAGGCCTCGTTAGCTGATGGTGACCAGTGGTTGGTCGAATTCGACCGGCTGACCGTTTTCCAACAGAATTGCTTCTACTGTACCGCTTTTGTCAGCTTCGATCTGGTTCATCATTTTCATTGCTTCAACAATGCAGATCGTATCGCCTTCTTTGACCTGTTGGCCGACTTCGACAAAATTAGGGCTGGTAGGCGATGGCGCCCGATAAAAAGTACCCACCATCGGCGAACGCACTGAATGACCGGCTGGCGCAGCCGGTGCGGCGGGTTCAGCAGCTGCAGTAACAGGTGCCGGCGCTGACATCGGCGCGGCCGAGTAGTGCATCTGTTGCGGTGGCAGGCTATGGGACGTGCGGCTGATACGAATAGCCTCTTCGCCTTCGGTAATTTCAATTTCATCGATGCCGGACTCTTCCAGCAGTTCGATCAGCTTTTTGACCTTGCGAATATCCATGGTGTGTTCCTTAATGCGTTAGATGTCTATGGGCGGCGTGCAAAGCAAGCTCGTAGCTTTGCGCTCCAAATCCGCATATCACGCCTACGGCCTGGTCTGCGAGATAAGAATGGTGTCTGAAGGGTTCACGCGCATGTACATTGGACAGATGCAGTTCAATGTAGGGTATGGCGACGCCTGCCAGCGCATCACGCAGTGCAACGCTGGTGTGAGTGAAGGCTCCCGGATTGATCAGAATGAAGCCTACCCCCTGCTCACGGGCCTGATGAATGCGGTCAATCAGAACCCCTTCATGATTGCTTTGGGTACAATCGAGACTGTGCCCAAGCTCTGTGGCTGCTCGGCTTAGTGACTGTTCGATATCCGTCAGTGTAGTATGCCCATACACGTCGGTCTCTCGAGTGCCGAGTAAATTGAGGTTAGGGCCGTTCAGCAGCAGAAGTTGCGCCATAAGTACCTGTTTGTCCTTACCTGATGAATCTGTTAAAACCTGTTTCAGTTGAATATAACAATATCCGGGAACTTGTCCCGAAATGTAGACGATAGTGCGGTTAAATTCGTCGAACAACTGAATAGGCGAATTTTAGTTGTGAATTTACATCATAAAACACCTGTGTTTCCATACTTCTGGCGCATATTAGGCGCTGTCCGGCTGGTGAGGCGTTTCGTGATTACCAGCGATATCGTGTATTTGTGACCTTCATCCCTTGGTTTCGGTCAGTCTGATGACTAAGCTGACGGCCAATATTCAAGTTTCTATCCTTATCAAGCGCGTTAGTCAGGGAGTTCACTATTATGATTCGAGAGCGATTATCGCGCATGAACAACCGGTTCAAGCAGGGCCTGGGCCGCCGGCTGAGATTTACCGGTCGATTGAGTCGCTGGGTCGGTCTGGTCTTGGGTGTGGCATTTTTGCTGCTGCTGCTGCTGGGCTGGTACTGGAGCTATGAACCCGGTGACCGCAATGTGGTCGCGATGGCAGAGCAGTATGCGTCTGATAATAACCATGAGCTCGTGGTCGGTTATACCACAACGTTTACCCTGCTGGAGATGATGAAGGCGCTACTGGACAAGCCGGGCGGGTATTTGTCCAATGACGTCACCCCCCCATCGCTGTGGCTCGACAATATGCCCAGTTGGGAGTTCGGTGTCATCATTCAAGCTCGTGACCTGGCCCGGGCGATGCGGCGCGATATGAGTCGTTCGCAGTCGCAATCCACCGAAGATCCCGATCTTGCCAGAGCGGAGCCTCTATTTCACTTCGATCACAACAGCTGGATACTGCCTTCGACCGAAAGTGAATACCGGCGCGGTATGGGTTTTATCGAAGACTATATGGTTCGATTGTCCGATCCGGCCAACACTCAGGCGCAGTTTTATGCGCGAGCCGATAACCTGAACCGTTGGCTTGAGGATGTAGAGACCCGGCTCGGCTCCTTGTCGCAGCGACTGAGTGCTTCAGTCGGACAGCGCAGCGTGAATTCAAACCTGATGCTTAACCCGGACGAACAGTCGCAGGCACCCAGTGATCTTGAAACTGTGGTAAAAACGTCACGACTGCAAGTAGATAATATTTTTTACGAAGCGCGGGGCTCAACTTGGGCACTGATGCATTTTCTCAAGGCCATAGAGGCTGACTTCGGTTCGATTCTTGATAACAAGAATGCGCGTGTCAGTCTGCGGCAGGTCATTAGGGAGTTAGAGGGGACTCAACATTCGATCTTTTCTCCCATTATTCTTAATGGCAGCGGGTTCGGGTTACTGGCGAATCATTCACTGGTGATGGCCAATTACATTTCTCGCGCCAATGCGGCTCTGTCTGATATGCGCGAGTTGATGGCCAGCGGTTAAAGCGCAAGTTAATGCATTAAATGCAGCTCAACGATAGCGCACTAAAAAGCCGGGTTTAAACCCGGCTTTTTAGTGCGCTGCCTGCAACCATAAAGGTTACTGGTTATCGTAGGCTTTCGCCGATTCCAGGATGATGGCTTTGGCGCGCTCTGCGTTGGCCCAGCCTTCAACTTTGACCCATTTGCCTTTTTCAAGATCTTTGTAGTTTTCAAAGAAATGCCTGATTTGTTCCAGCAGCAACGCCGGTAAATCGGTGACTTCATGAATGTCGTCATAGAGGGCACTCAGCTTGCTGTGTGGCACGGCAACTACCTTGGCATCGGAGCCCGCTTCGTCTGTCATTTCCAGAACACCGACCGGGCGGGCACGAATCACGCTGCCTGGTACAACCGGATAGGGGGTAACCACCAGGACGTCAACTGCATCACCGTCGTCGGCCAGAGTATTGGGGATGTAGCCGTAGTTGGCCGGATAGAACATCGGTGTAGCCATAAAACGGTCGACCATCAAAGCGTCAAAATCTTTGTCAATTTCATACTTGATGGGGCTGCTGTTGGCCGGGATTTCTATGGCAACATAGACATCGTTGGGCAAGTCTTTACCGGCTGGAATTTGAGTGTAACTCATGAAAATGGGCCTCCAATGGAAAAATTGTTAGGCCGCACAGGTTGCGGCCAGGGTTAGTTAAATGTCGCCCTATTATAGGGGCTGGCGTCCTGCATTGCAGCCTTACCATGGTCGCACTCGTGTTCCGATGCTCAGGACCCGGTGATACTGGCGAATCGATCAAAGTAGTCCGGAAAGGTTTTCGAGGTGCAGCCCGGATCATTGATGGTAATGTCGCCTTCACCAAAGGCTGCGAGCGAGAAACACATAGCGATACGGTGGTCGTTATAGGTATCAATCGCAGCCGATTGGACCTGCTGCCCTGGTGTGATTGCAATGTAATCCTCGCCTTCGTCGACCTCGGCGCCAAGCTTGCGCAATTCGGTTGCCATGGCAGCCAGCCGATCGGTTTCCTTGACGCGCCAGTTATAAATGTTGCGAATGCGGGTAGTGCCTTCTGCAAACAGAGCGGTCGTTGCAATGGTCATCGCGGCATCAGGGATATGGTTCAGGTCGACATCAACCGCAAGCAGTGGACCATCTCGACTTACTTCGATCCAATGTTCGTCCCAGGTCACCCGAGCGCCCATCTGTTCCAGAACGTCAGCAAAGCGAGCATCACCCTGAACCGAAGCCGTGCCGGTGCCTTCAACCCGAACCGGTCCACCACCAATAGCACCGGCTGCCAAAAAGTAGCTGGCGCTTGAGGCATCGCCTTCAACCATGATGGTCCCGGGACTAACATAGGACTGATCAGCACTGATGTGAAAGGATTGATAGTTGTCGTGGGTAACAGCAACACCGAACTGGCTCATTACATTTAATGTGATGTCGATGTAGGGTTTGGAGACCAGTTCACCGCTGACCTTGATGGTGAGCGCCTCGGTCAGCAGCGGCGCGGTCATAAGCAAGGCCGTCAGAAATTGACTGGAAATACTGCCATCAATGGTTACCGTGCCGCCGTGAAGTTGCTGGGATTCTATAGACAAGGGCGGGTAGCCAGTTTCACCTAAATAGGTCACCTGCGCACCCAGAGGGGTCAGGGCATCAATCAGATCGCCAATTGGACGTTCTGACATGCGCGGCTCACCGGTCAGGTCAAAATGCCCGGAACCCATGCACAAAGCAGCGGCGAGAGGGCGCATGACGGTGCCTGCATTGCCCAGAAACAAGGTAAGATCCTGGCCTTTGGCCAGCTCACCGGCCTGACCTACCACCCGGCACTGGGTGCCATCGTCACTCAGATAGTAGGGAATGCCCAGCTCGTAAAGTGCATCAAGCATGTAGCGGATATCGTCACTGACCAGCAGGTTGCTAATGCGGGTCGTGCCCTTGCACAGAGCTGCCAGCAGCAGGATGCGATTGGACAGGCTTTTTGATCCCGGAATTTGAACGGTGCCGCGCGCCTGGCGCAGCCGGGGTAAGGTCAGAGTTTGCATGAGCATCCGTACGCTGAATAAATCGGGGCTTTATTCTACGTCAGCTTGGGGTGGTCTTGAAGGATTGTGTTGAAAGAGGTTTTTTTTGCAAGCCTGTGTTGCAGAGCAGGAGCCAAGAAGGCTCTGAACAAGTCATTCAGAGCCTTCTTGGCAAAGCTGCGGCCCGTTATTTGACAATAAGAATGTCAACCGTGATCCGGTCCAGTATTTTTTCGGCCGTGTGCCCCAGTAGCCAGCGTTCGAGGCCGCTGCGTGCAACGGCGCCCATAATGATCATGTCAACATTGGCCTGGTGCAGGTATTCCGGAATAACATTCAGAGTGGAACCTGTCTCCAGAACCGTATGGTCGCGATCAATGCTGTGCTGTTCGGCCAGTTGATGCAGCGCCTGTTCGTGTTGTTCGCGGATTTCTTCACTGATGTCAGCACTGTCGATGGTGGGTTGATCAAGATAGATCAGCAGCGGAGTCGGATCGTAAACGTGCAATAACTCCAGCCGACCGTTCAAGTGCGATGCGAAGTCTTTGCCCCAGCGCACAATGTGTTCATCCAGCGTATCGGGTTTGTCGTTGGCCTGAACCGGATCTACGGCAGCGGTCAATCGTACCGGATCGCCCCAGGCATTGAATTTGGTGAGCAGCAGGGGCACCGGGCAATGGCGTATCAATTCCCAGTCAGTCTGGCTGAAAAACGTCCGCTGAATAACATTTTGATGATGTGTTGCCTTGACCACCATGTCGGTAGGGTGGCTGGCCAGAAAATTTATCAGTGCCGCACCGGCGTGTTTATCCCAGACACCTTCAGTTGTGACCTCGACGGCTTCATTGCGGGCAATGTCGGCGACGGTTTCCAGGCCTTCCATCATGCGGTGCATGTAGGCTTTCTGGGCTTTTTCCGCCGTCTGGGGGTTAAGCGGCTGATTTGAGGCAAGGCTTGGACTGTAACCGCAGGCGAACAGCGTCAGATGAGCATCCTTTAGCCGAGCCAGGCGGCTTGCTTTACTGACCGCCAGCGCACTGTCTTCAGCCGGATCAATCAGAACAATTATGTGTTTGTGCTTGAACATGGCCAGATCCTCACGCTTTAGCAGTTTGTTGAAAAAGGCTTCCTGCCTTTTTCAAAACACGAAAACCAAACAATGTGATTTTTACTTTTCTTACAAAATGAATGACTTAGGCGTCATTGATTTTCCCAGTATATCCATATACCGGTAGTAGGCCGCCGAAATTCTGAGAATTTCAACAGCCTGCTAATCAGCCGGAGTAAAGACGGTGACAATTTTTTGTACGCCAGCGACTTCAGAGGCAATGGTGACGGCCTGTTGGGCAGTGCTTCTTTTTACGTGTCCCAGCAAGTAGACAACGCCTTCTTCAACGACAATGCTGACATTGGACGAGGAGAAATCATCCGTTGTAAACATCCGTGATTTGACCTTGACCGCCAGCCAGGAATCGTTAGTGCGCACGCCCGCCGATATAGGAGTCTTGGCCGACAGGTGGTTATGAACAGCCTTGACCTGGGAGTCTTTTCTGGCGACCTCCGTGGCCTTGGCAATTAGCTCAGCACTGGGAACCTGGCCGACAAGCAGCACCACACCAGCGTTGGCATGCACATCAACCCGCGCCCGCCCGAAGCGTTCATCCGCCTTGTCCAGGTTGACGGCGAGTCGCGTTGCCAGGGTGTTGTCGTCAATGACCTCGCCCATGCTCCGGCCTTCTGGATTGGGTGTTATCGGTTGGTTCGTAGTACTGCCAATCAGGCTTGCACAACCACTCATGGTCAAAGCGCTTGCCAGTATTATTAAGTATCTCATTACAGTTCGCTTCCAAACAGTTGGTATTCGATCAGGGCACCCAGACAATTCAATATAAGATGATGTGTTAACTGAACGGTGCTCTGGGTGGCCGCGGAAATACTAAGCTCGACATCATTCTCTTCCAGCAGCGTCGCGATGTCACCCCCATCCGGTCCAGTCAGTGCAACAACGCACAAACCCATTTCATGCGCTGCCTGTACGGCCTTGATCACGGCCGGTGCTTTTCCGGACGACGATATGGCCAGCAGGACATCCTGCTCGTGACCCAGCGTGCGTACCTGGCGGGCAAAAATGTCATTGGGGTTGGTGTCGTAACTGATGCCGCTCAACAGTGAGCCATCGCCGGACAATGCCATGACTGGCAAGCCGGGGCGTTCACGCTCCAAGCGACTGAGCATGCCTGTGGCAAAGCCTTGACCCAGCGCCGCCGATGCACCCATGCCACAGACCAGTATCTTGCCGTCGTTAAGCAACGCATCGGTCAGCAAATCGGCACCGTGGTGCAGCAGCTCGTCCAGTTGCTCAGCCACCAGCTGGAATGTTTCCAGGCTCAGGCCTATCTGTTCGTACAGGATGTCAGTGGGGTTCATAGTCAGGTCGCAAAGGCTCCTTTTATCCAATAAATGAGGTTGTCCCTGTCTAGTGCCAGGACATCGAAGCGGGCGCCGTATCGGGCCTTGGCCGGATTAGCCTGCAGGTAGCATTGTGCCGCTCGAATCAGTTTTTTCTGTTTGGCCGGTGTGACACTGGCACTGGCCGAGCCAAAGCGTTCATTTCGACGTTGTCTGACCTCGATAAACACCAGCGTATCACCGTCCTGACAGATCAAATCAATTTCACCGACTTTTACCTGAAAATTTCGTGCCACCAATGCCCAGCCTTGTTGCTGACACCAGCGCAGTGCCTGATCTTCCGCATCGGCTCCTTTGACCGGTCGCCACGCCATGTCAGCGCTCTATCCCCGCTGGTGCCAGTGCATCGATAAACCCGGAACCCGGTTGAACCAGCCCGCGCTCAAACCGTGCCCAGCTCAATTCACGGTGTATGCGGCGGCGATCGTCCATACTCAGTGTGCCGGTGACGCCGTAGACGCGAGTGTCTGGGAACTGGATTAATTGTGGCAAGCGTGGATAGAGTCGATAGCTGTCAATGCCCAATGCGACCAGTGACTCAAAGCCAGCAAACTGTTCGTTGAACGCTACTCTGACCTCATTCTTGATCGGGTTTTGGTTTAACTCCCAGGGCATCTCCACGAAAGAGACACCGTCGAGATCCTGATCACGGCTGGCGTTGACGGTGCCATCATAGAGGTGTGAGGTCGCCATGACGGGTATGTCAGTGGCGTACTGAAAATTGAGCATAGGCTTGAGCTGGCGAGCTTGTGCCGGGAAAGCCACCATAAAAATCATATCAATGTCTTCTCGACGACGGGGTTCAAACACAATATCCCGCTCGATTAGCTGATCCAGAGTGCGATTGCGCTGCTCGCTTTCATTGATGTTTAGCGCCTGACGTACTGTCGTTAAATACTGGTCTGGTCGGGTAAACAGTGACTTGCTGGTTATGCGTCCACCCTGGCTTTCCCAGCGGCGCACAAAGGTATCACTTACTTTCCTGCCCCAGTCAGAGTCCGGCGCCAGCACCATTGCACTGCGGTTGCCCAGTTGCCAGGCTTGCTGGGCAACCTGTTCGGCTTCATCTTCCGGTGCCAGTCCGAACTGATGAAAGTTGGATGGCCCGCCACCCGGCAAATCGCTGTAGTTCAATGCAAGCACAGGGACGGACAGGACCGTCTGTTGCTGCAACCGCTGTACCCGACCTTTATCGAGTGGGCCAATAATCAGATCGGCACCTTCGAATACGGCTTGCCGGTAAACATTGTAAGCATCGGCGTTTTCAGTGGTATCAAAAAATGTAAGCGAGGGTACGTCATCGCCCTGGCTGGTGGTCTCATACCATGCTGCCAGCAGACCGCTGCGGATGGCTTTGCCTGCCATTTCAAGCGGGCCGGACAAGGGCAGTAAAACGGCGATACGGCGAGGTTGTGTGTTGACCAGCTGGCGCAACAATGCCAGGTCACCAGGAATGTTTTGAGCCACAGGATGGCCGGGATGGCTATTGATCCATTCATCAATAGCTAACACCTGTCGACGTAAGTCGTCGGGGTTGTCCCGTGCGATCAGAGCCAGTTCGAGCCAGCCGTTCAGGTCCGGGCTGGACTCGGTCCTCAGCAGGTTGCGCATTGAATTTTCGGGGACCAATTGTAAGTCAAACCAGATCTGTTCATTGTTGAAGGTTACCGAGTCTCCTTCCAGCAGAGGTGCCAGAAAAATACGTTCACGCGCCGCTGACAGGAAGTTTCCTGAGTATTCGTAGGCTTCGGCGCGCATCATGACCAGTATTATTTGTCGATCCATGGGCAGGCCATCAAATAGTGCTGCACGTTCACCGGTTAACCAGTTTAATGCTTCATTGCCATCCCCCAGGGTCAGCGCCAGTTCTGCTCTGAGCTCGGCATAAAGCGTGCGTTGTGCAATGGATAGCTGATCGAACTGCATTCCGCTCAGAACGACCTCGGCGTCATTGACCTGGCCAGCTGCAAGCATTTCTTTCGCCTGTTGCAGTCGCTGATCGATCAGATTGTCAACGGTTTGTTGACTGTCTGCGGATGATTCTGTTGTCGATGGTTGGCTGGCGCAGCCACTCAGTAGCAATAGTGTGAGACCGGTGCTGATTAAAAGAGCGGTTTTCGTGATCGGCATTTTCAACATTGACCCGCAGCTGGTTACAATAGATAGGTTGCATTCTACTGAATAACGCCCTGATGAAATAGAGCGTTACCGGGCAAGTCTGCCGCCGGGAAGATGTGATGACCGGTGTACGACCAAGCGGTAGTCTGTTTTGCCCCACCCACTGACTGTTTGAGGTCCCATGTCCGCCACTATTACTCTGCCTGTTGCGCTCTATATTGTCGCAACGCCCATCGGAAATTTGGACGACATTACCCGTCGCGCCGTGTCTGTGCTGGCGTCTGTTGATCTGTGTTGCGCTGAAGATACGCGTCACAGCCGGCGCTTGATGGAGCATCTGGGCATTGCACCCAAGCTTATGTCGGTGCATGAGCACAATGAACGTGAGCGTGGACACTTTATCGTTTCTTTACTGGAGCAGGGCCAATCGGTTGCACTGATTAGCGATGCCGGAACGCCGTTGATCTCCGATCCGGGCTACCATTTGGTCCAGGCTGTCGTTGATGCAGGCTATGTCGTTCACCCGGTGCCGGGTGTTAGTGCGGTTATTGCTGCGCTGAGCGTAGCGGGGTTGCCGACTGATCACTGGCGTTTCGAGGGTTTTTTGCCGGCCAAGTCAACGGCGCGACAAAAAACGCTTAAAGGCTGTGCCGACAGCCCACACACCCTGGTGTTCTATGAAAGCAGTCACCGAATACTGGCCAGCCTGAAAGATATGGTGTCCGTTTACGGGGGCCAGCGTCGTGTTGCCGTCGCCCGCGAACTGACGAAAACGTTTGAGACGGTGCTGCGCGGTTCGCTCGATGAGGTTGTCGCCATGGTTATGGCCGACGCCAATCAGCAAAAGGGCGAGTTTGTGGTAATGGTGGCCGGTGAATCTCGTCCCAATGAAGCCGTGGGTCTCGACCCTATTGCTCTGGCCCAAGTGCTGGGGCCGCTTATGCCGCCCAGGCAAGCTGCTGCTGCTATGGTTGAGTTAATCGGCGGTCGGAAAAAAGCGTGGTATGACATCATTATTGGTCTGCATAAATCGGACTGAGCCCAGTATTGGCTGAGACACACTCAGAAAAAACTTGCGATTCGACGGGTTTCCCGTAGTGTGCTTCGCGCGAGTCGGCCAGGCAGTCGCTGCTTCGAAAGAAGGAGAGGAAAGTCCGGGCTCCATAGGGCAGAGTGCCAGATAACGTCTGGGCGGCGAAAGCCGACGGAAAGTGCAGCAGAAAGGAAACCGCCACTCGTTCGCGAGCGGTAAGGGTGAAAAGGTGCGGTAAGAGCGCACCGCAGGTCTGGTAACAGAGCTGGCGATGGTAAACCCCACTTGGAGCAAGGCCAAATAGGGTCCCACTAAGGCGCGGCCCGCGTCGGGACCGGGTAGGCTGCTTGACCCTGCAGGTGACTGCAGGGCTAGACGAATGACTGTCCACGACAGAACCCGGCTTATCGGCTGGCTCGCATCTTTTTTGACGGCTACCTTCAGTTTGGAGGAGTCATCCTTCCGGTTTTGTATATTCAATAGAGCCTCTGTTCCGTCCGTTTAACCGATCTGTTCTATTGGCAAGCTACAGCGGCAGTCATCCTGTTTGGGCGTCGGAGATAGTCCGTCTGTACCGGGTGTCGGTTGCACTTCCCAATAGCCTTTAAGCCTCATTGCAAGTCCCTTTCAGAAAAATACCGTGCTGGCGGTTTTAGTTTTTTCGTTCATGGCTTGCCCAGAATTAGCGAAAACGCGCTCGCTGGTCGTGTAGTTTGAGCTAGAAGCCCGAATTGGTGCGGCTGTGCACTCATTTCTATCTGATCGCTGCCTTGTTTTTTAAATTCTTAATTTATCTATTTAACTAACTTTATATTCCAAAATATTCTTTAACTTAAAGTGATACTTTAACTTGGGGTCCCAAGTTAGTCAGTTTGCTTAAGTTTGGCATGTTAGTGTCCGCTAACTTTTTGTGTGATGTTGAGAGCTATTTCCTAACTTACTGTTTTTAGTGGGTTTTTTTATTGCTCCCCGGCTAGTGACCACTTGCTTGTGGGCCTCGTGACTTCTATAGTGTCGCAATGTGGAGAAAAGTGGAACAAAGTGGGTTTTTAGGGTGAGAATTGGCGGTTCTTAAAGGATGGCATTGACCAGCATTACCGCTCCCTAAACCCGGCCGGGGAAGGCACTCAAACACAACGGATACAGGTCACCATGGCACGAGCAACAGACACTATCATGCTCCGAGGCGTACATACCCTGGCACTGGATGCCAAGGGTCGCCTTGCCGTGCCCAGCCGTTACCGATCAGTATTGCAGGCAATAGCCGAAGGCCAGTTAGTGGTGACGATCGATACCGAGGCCCGCTGTCTGCTCATTTATCCGCTTGATGAGTGGGAGGTAATCCAGGAGAAGATTGCCGCTCTGTCCAGCTTCAATAGAGCGGCCCGGCGTATACAACGACTGCTGATCGGGCATGCCACGGACGTAGAAATGGACGGTTCCGGTCGCGTGTTGATTCCGCCTCCGCTGCGCGATTACGCCAGTCTGGACAAGAAAATCGTTTTGTTAGGACAGGGCAATAAATTTGAAGTGTGGTCAGAAGACTTGTGGGCACAAACCCGTGACGCCTATCTGGACGAGGCGGGCGACGAAGACACTCTAACAGCCGAACTGGAGCAAATTTCCCTGTGATTTCGAATCAGGCTCAGGCTTATAGCCATGAAACTGTCCTGCTGTATGAAACGGTCGCCGCACTGCAAGTGGCTGACGGTGTTTATGTGGATGGCACTTTCGGCCGTGGTGGTCACAGTCGGTTGTTACTTGAGCAGTTGGGTCGGGATGGGCAGTTGGTTGTGGTCGACAAGGACCCGCTGGCAATCGAGGCAGCCGAAGAGCTGGCTAAAAAGGACAGTCGAGTCGTTGTCTGCCATGCCAGTTTTGCTGACCTCAAGGCGCAGTTGCAAATTCTGGGACTGGCTGGTCGGGTTGACGGCCTATTGCTGGATTTGGGGGTGTCTTCGCCGCAACTGGACGACGCCAGCCGTGGCTTCAGTTTCCGGGCTGACGGACCGCTCGATATGCGCATGGATCCAACCTCAGGAGTCAGCGCAGCGCACTGGGTAGCGCACGTCGCTGAGACTGAGCTGGCCAATGTTCTGTTTCGGTATGGCGATGAACGTTACAGCCGTCGCATTGCCCGAGCCATCGTGCGTGCGCGGGGCGAATCGCCGATCACAACGACCTTGCAATTGGCTGATGTCATTTCCAAAGCGCACCCGGCCTGGGAGCGTCACAAGCACCCGGCAACGCGCAGTTTTCAGGCCATTCGTATTTATATCAACGCTGAGCTTTCTGACCTGGAAACGCTGTTGGCCGATTGCGTCGACTTACTCGCATCCGGCGGTCGATTGGCGGTGATCTCGTTTCACAGTCTTGAAGACCGTCTGGTTAAACACTTTATTCGCGAACAGGAAAAAGGTCCCGAGTTACCGCCCGGATTGCCGATTCTGGAAGTCGATATTAAACGCACTATGAAAAAAGTGGGCAAGCCGGTTAAGGCGAGTCCCGGCGAGGTGCAGGCGAATGTCCGGTCGCGCAGCGCAACCTTAAGGGTTGCCGAAAAGCTGTGAAGAGGTGTGTTTGATGTCTTGGCCAGCCAGGTTGCTGACGCTGGGATTGCTGATTGCCGTGTTGGCGTCGGCATTTGGTGTGATTCGGGTGACCTACCAGACCCGCGTTCAGTTTGCACAAGTGGAGGCTTTGCGCCTTGAAGGGCAGAGACTTGAAGAAGAATGGGGGCGCTTGCTGTTAGAGGAAAGCGCGTTCTCCTCACCGGCCCGGGTAGAGCGATTGTCCCGCGAGCAGTTGAATATGTCTGAACCAGCGCAGGATCAAATGCGCTGGCTCGAACGAGATGGATTGACGAACGATTGAATGACCCCGCACAGAGGAGTGTGAATCGGATTATGTTGTCAAACTGGCGCTTTCATTTTGTACAAATCGTGCTGCTGGCTCTGCTGGCGGTCGTGGTTTGGCGCGTGATCAGTTTGCAGGTTCTTGATAAGCAGTTTCTGATTGATCAGGGCACATCCCGTTGGCAGCGGGTTGAAGTCATAAATGCACCGCGAGGCATGCTGACCGATCGCCATGGCGAGCCGGTAGCGGTCAGTACGCCGGTGGTCTCTGTCTGGGCGGACCCGCGCGAACTGAGCGAAGCGGACTTGACTCGGCTGGCAACGGCCTCGGGTGTGCGTGAGCAGACACTGTCGGCAAGGCGTCAGCAGCATCGTGCTTTTATGTACGTCACCCGGCACCTGGCACCCGCTGACGCAAGCGCAATACTGGCATTGGGCATTCCAGGCGTTTACGGCCTGACGGAATACAAGCGTTTTTATCCTGCCGGTGAAGTGGCGAGCCACATCGTCGGGTTCACGGATGTCGATGATCGGGGGCAGGAAGGTATTGAGCTGGCCTATGACCAGCAATTGCAGTCCCGGGCTGGCAAGAAAGAAGTGATTCGTGACCTGATTGGTCGCTCAGTGCGTGATGTTGGCGAGCTGGAGGCGCCCAGAGCCGGTCGTGACTTGCGCCTGACGCTTGATCTGCGGCTTCAATACCTGGCTTATCGCGAACTCAAAAAAGCGGTTACCCAAATGGGTGCGCTCGGTGGCTCAGTGGTCATTCTCGACGTACACACCGGTGATGTACTTGCCATGGTCAACCAGCCCGGATTTAACCCCAATAATCGCGCCACCATGGTTCCGGCTGCCATGCGCAATCGTGCCATGACCGACCAGTTTGAGCCGGGTTCAGTGATGAAACCAATCAGCATGGCAGTGGCCTTGCAAAGCCCTGAGTTCGAGCCGTCTACCGTGATCGATACCAGCCCCGGTTTTATGCGATTGGGTACTTATACCATTCGGGATTTCCGCAATTACGGTGAACTCGATTTGACCGGCATCATCACCAAGTCCAGTAATGTGGGCATGTCTAAAGTAGCTCTGCAACTGGACGGTCAGGACCTGTGGGATACCCTCTATGCGCTGGGTTTTGGTCAGACCACGGGTATCGGTTATCCCGGCGAAGCCTCCGGACGGTTACCCAATCAGGTGACCTGGCGTCCGGTTGAGCAGGCAACCATGGCTTATGGGTATGGCATGGCGGTTACACCTCTGCAACTGGCCCAGGCATACGCCACTGTGGCAAACGGCGGTCGTAAGGTGAACGCCCGAATTTTAATGGATGCCCCGGTCGAAGCAGGACAGCAAGTTATTGCCGAGCCGATAACGCGACAGGTGCTGGCCATGATGGAGACCGTGGTTCAGCCCAGCGGCACGGGCACCGCAGCCGCACTCGATTGGTTCAGCGTCGCCGGAAAGACCGGTACGGTGCACAAGGTGGGTGGTGAAGGCTACCTCGACGACAAATACATCTCTACTTTTGTAGGTATCGCCCCGGTGCAGAATCCCGAGGTGGTGACTGTTGTGATGATAAACGAACCCCCCTCCGATGCCTATTATGGCGGGCTGGTGGCGGCTCCGGTGTTCAACGGGATCATGCGTCAGGGCTTGCCATTGCTGGGTATTCAGCCAGATCAGGTTCCGCCCCAGGCTCGTATGGAGGGTGATTTATGAAACCTTTCAGCGCCTGGTTACCCGGTTACCCCCACTGTGATGGGGTAACGGTGCGTAATATCACGCTCGACAGCCGCGAAGTAGATCGCAACGATGTATTCATCGCGCTCAAAGGCCTGGCCTTTGACGGGCACGATTACATTGATGCGGCGATTAAGGCCGGGGCTGTTGTCATTGTGGCAGAGCGGCCGGTGGCCGATGTTTCCGTGCCGTTGGTTGTCCTTGATAACCTGCGGGCACGCCTCGGGGAACTGGCTCATGCTTTTTATGAATCCCCAAGCGAGCAGTTGCGACTTATTGGCATTACCGGAACCAACGGTAAAACCTCTACCTGCCAGTATATTGCTCAGTCGCTGGATTTTCTGGGTAAGCGTTGCGGCATTATCGGTACCAATGGGCAGGGTCTCTGGGGTGCCTTGCAGGAAACCCTGAATACCACGCCGGATGTTGTTCGGCTGCACCGCGAGCTGGCGCGTCAGAGCGATCAGGGCGGTCAGTTTTGTGCAATGGAAGTGTCGTCACACGGGCTGGATCAGGGGCGCGTTGCCGGTGTGCGCTACAGAACGGCTGTCTTCACCAATCTCAGCCGGGATCACCTTGATTATCACGGAACCATGGATGCTTACGGCAAGGCCAAATGGCAATTGCTGCAGTGGCCTGGTCTGCAGCATGCGGTGGTGAATCTGGACGATACCTGGGTGCAGCAGCATCTGGGCAGTATCAGTGCCCAACAAGTATTGACCTACGGCTATACCAGTGAAGCTGATATCCGCGTTATATCTCATCGGTGTAATCCGGCAGGGATCGACGCACTGATTGCCACCCCCTGGGGCCAAACTGAACTGAATTTGCCTTTGTTGGGTCTGTTTAACCTGAGCAATGCGCTGGCCGCTTTTGCGGTTTTGATGACCGAGTCGGTGCCGATTTCTACCGCGGCCCGTGTTCTGTCTAATCTGCGTCCGGTCAGCGGTCGCATGGAAATGTTTAAGCTGTCTGCGGGTCCGACGGTCGTCGTCGATTATGCCCATACACCGGATGCACTGGCTAAAGCACTGCAAGCCTGCCGCGACCATGTCAGCGGCCGGTTGGGTGTGATTTTCGGCTGTGGCGGTGATCGTGACGCTGGCAAACGGCCGGAAATGGCAGCCGTTGCAGAACAGGGCGCCGATTTCGTTGTCATTACCGATGATAACCCTCGCCATGAGGTCGCAGCAGGCATTCTAGCCGATATTCGTCGAGGATTTGTACGGCCGAATGAGGTGACTGAAATTTCAGATCGTCGTTCTGCCATTGATCTGACGCTCGATCGCTGTGGTGCCGACGATGTCGTGCTGATCGCTGGCAAGGGTCATGAGTCGTACCAGGAAATTAACGGAAAACGTCATCATTTTTCCGATCAGGCAGCCGTATTGGCCTGGCAGGAGGTACACCATGTGGAGTGACCCGACTCTTAGCCAGTGGGCTGGAGCCTGCGATGGCGAATTGATTGGCGAGGATGCAATCATCGTCGATGTGTCGACAGACAGCCGCACCGTTAAAGCGGGCGATGTATATGTAGCTCTGGCCGGTGACCTATTTGATGGTCACAACTATGTGCCTACGGCTATTCACAAGGAAGCGGTCGCTATTGTCGTGCAGCAGGTGGTTGCCGATTGCCCTGTGCCTCAGGTGGTTGTCAAAAATACCCGAAAAGCGCTGGGGTATCTGGCTGGCCTGTTGCGTGATCGGTTCAACGGACAGGTTGTGGCGATTACTGGCAGCGCTGGTAAAACCTCGACGCGGGCGATGCTGCAGCACATTTTCAGTCAGCAACCCGGCTTGCTGGCAACAGAGGGCAATTTTAATAACGACATCGGCGCGCCCAAGACCTGGTTCCGGCTGAATGACAGGCATCAGCGCGTATTGCTTGAACTCGGGGCCAGTGCGCCGGGGTCGATTGCCTGGATGACCCGTTTTAGTCGGCCACATATCAGTCTGCTGCTTAATGCTTCGGAAGCTCATTCCGAAGGCTTTGGTGGCGTCGAACAGGTCCGAAAAGCCAAGGGAGAAATTCTTGAGGGCACCGAGCGTGATGGCGGCTGTGTATTGAATCACGATGACCCCTGGTACCAGGGGTGGTTAAAGACCGCTGTTGATCGTCGGGTGATCAGTTTTGGTCAGCACAGCCGGGCGGACGTTTGCCTGCTGTCTTTTGCAGCATCGGGGGCGGGCAGTGAATTTACGCTGTCATTGCCCGATGGCGATATTTCAGTGTCATGGTCCATGCTGGGTAAGCATATGGCATTAAATGCTGCCGCCGCCGCCGCTACTGCCTGGCTGGCCGGGGTTTCGCCGCTGGATATCGCTGAAGGCCTATCTCAAATGAAACCTGAACCCGGCCGCCTGGAGCCGCTGGTTTCAGCCCACGGCGGAATTTTAATTCACGATGCCTACAACGCTAGCCCTGCCTCAGTAAAAGCGTCCATCGATGTCCTGTCCGAACAAGCCGATGACACCTTGTTTGTCTTCGGTGACATGGGAGAGCTGGGCACTGACAGTCAGGCATTGCATCACGAAATCGGTCTTTATGCCCGTGGCCGTATCACGTCGCTCTGGACCGTCGGGAAAGAGTCGGCTGAGACCGCCAGAGCCTTTGGTGGCGAGCATTTTGAATCAATGACGCAACTGATGGATGCCTTGGCCTCCCGGTTGTCGGAAACCACCGCTGTGCTGGTCAAGGGATCGCGCAGTGCAGGTATGGAAAGGGTCGTAGAAACCCTGAAAAGGAAATCTTGATGTTTGTTTGGCTGACTCAGTACCTCGTTGAGCTTCATACCGGCTTTGGTGTCTTGCAATACCTGACACTGAGAGCCATTTTTGGTGTGCTGACCGCTCTGGGGGTGTCTCTGGTGCTTGGCCCCTGGCTTATTCGGACGCTGCGTCAATATCAGATCGGTCAGTCTATTCGCAGTGACGGACCACAGAGTCATTTGAGCAAGGCCGGCACGCCAACCATGGGCGGTGCGCTGATTCTGGTCTCCATCATTGTGTCGACCCTGTTGTGGGCCGACCTCAGCAATCGCTACATCTGGATCACGCTGGTGGTCACCGCCGGTTTCGGTGCCATCGGCTGGGTGGATGATTATCGAAAGGTGGTGAAACGCAACAGTCGGGGTCTGCCTGCTCGCTGGAAGTATCTGTGGCAGTCAGTGTTTGGCCTGGGTGCCGCGCTTGCCCTGTATTGGACGTCGGGTGACTACATCGTAGCGAATACTCTGTACGTACCGTTTTTTAAAAACATTGCCATTGTCCTCGGTGGTTTCTTTGTTGTGCTGACCTATTTTGTCATTGTCGGCACCTCCAATGCGGTCAACCTGACCGATGGCCTCGACGGACTGGCCATTCTGCCAACGGTATTAATAGGCGGCGCGTTGGGTGTGCTGGCCTATGTCGGTGGCAATACGGTTTATTCAGAATATCTGCAAATACCCTATGTGCCGGGTGCCGGTGAACTGATCATTATTTGTGGTTCCATGGTCGGTGCCGGGCTGGGCTTTCTCTGGTTTAACACCTACCCGGCTCAAGTGTTTATGGGCGATGTCGGGTCGCTGGCATTGGGCGCAGCGCTTGGCGTGATGGCTGTGATCGTTCGTCAGGAACTTGTGTTGTTCATCATGGGTGGGGTTTTCGTGGCGGAGACGGTATCGGTCATTTTACAGGTCGCTTCCTACAAATTGACCGGGCGGCGCATATTCAGAATGGCGCCACTGCATCATCACTTTGAATTAAAAGGCTGGCCCGAACCCCGGATCATTGTTCGGTTCTGGATCATCACCGTCATACTGGTGCTGGTCGGATTGGCAACGTTGAAGATTCGCTGATATGACTCTGATAACGGCAGACACTCATTACCTGATCGTGGGCCTTGGAGCCACCGGGTTGTCCTGTGTCCGTTATTTGCACGCCCAGGGGAAGCTGTGCGCCGTGATCGACAGTCGTCCTTCCCCGCCCGGTCTGGATGCGTTGCGAGCAGAATTTCCCGATGTTGAGGTAACGCTGGGTGGTTTTGACGCCCGAGTCATGGCCCAGGCGGATGTGCTGGTGATGAGCCCGGGCGTGCCGCTATCGACGCCAGAGGTGCAAGCGGCGCTGGCCAACGGGGCGCACCTGAGCAGTGATATCGAATTGTTTTGCAAGGCTCATCAGGGGCGTACCGTGCTCATTACCGGCTCCAATGCCAAATCAACAGTGACCTCCTGGCTGGCCGATGTCGCGCGAAGAGCCCGCGTTTCTTATGTTGTTGGCGGTAATCTTGGGCAGCCTGCGCTGAGTCTGCTGGAGCAGCCAGCTGAACTGGCTATTTTGGAGTTGTCGAGTTTTCAGCTCGAATTGGTCGGTCCGCTGCGGGCTGATGTTGCGACGGTGCTAAATGTGTCGGAAGACCATCTTGACCGGTATTCGAGCTTCGCTGCCTACCAGCAAACCAAACAGCGGATTTACTTTGGCTGCCGTCACGCCGTCTTTAACCGGGACGATGCATTAACCTCGCCATTATTACCTACGGGTGTCCAGCAAACGTCGTTTGGTCTGAGCGAACCTGATTTGAATCAGTTCGGGATGATCGTCCGTGATGGCGAAGCCTGGCTTGCTTGCGGACGCGATGCGTGGCTTAAGGCCGCTGAAGTGGCACTGCCGGGGCGTCACAATCGCGGCAACGCTCTGGCCGTTATTGCACTGGCGACGGCAATCGGTCTGGATCGTGAAGCTATCGTCGCTTCTGTGCGTGACTTTAAAGGCTTGTTACACCGTTGTGAGCCGGTGGGTTCTATTGACGGCGTGCTCTACGTCAACGACTCCAAGGGCACCAATGTTGGTGCAACCCTGGCTGCTGTTGATGGCCTGGGGAGCGACCAGCCCGGCCGCCTGATTCTGCTATTAGGCGGACAAGGCAAAGGGGCCGACTTCAGCTCTTTGCGTGAGCCGGTGGCAACACTGTGTAAGTCATCCTGGGTATTTGGTCAGGATCAGGTTCAGATTGCGAAGGCGTTAGCCGGTGAGGTCCACTGTGTTGAAACCCTGGAGCAGGCACTTGCCGGTGCCAGCGCCCAAGCGATGGCCGGTGATACTGTCTTGCTGTCGCCCGCCTGTGCCAGTTTTGATCAGTTTACCGATTTTCAGCACCGGGGTGATGTGTTCCGGTCCTGGGTGGAGGCGCGCCAATGACTGCTAAAGCCAACTCGCTTCCGCTTTTGTCCGATCGCTTGGCTACGGCTTACCAGCCAATGTGGCAGCCAGATCGAATGTTGCTTGGCAGCTGTCTTTCCCTGCTGCTGATTGGCCTGGTGATGATCGCCTCTGCATCGATTGATGTCAGCGAGCAAACGTTTGGTGTGGCCTACCACTTTGCACTGCGCCATACGATCTATCTGGTGTTAGGCATTGGTATGGCTTATCTGGTCAGTGCAATTCCGATGCGGCTCTGGCAGACCTTTAGTTGGGTGCTTCTGGTGCTATCAATGGCGCTATTGGTGTTGGTTCTGATCCCGGGAATAGGCCGGGAAGTTAAAGGCAGTTGGCGCTGGATCGATCTGGGCCCGGTTGGGTTTCAGCCATCAGAACTGGGCAAGGTAGCAATGATTCTGTATGTGGCCGCTTATCTGGTGCGCCGTCGTGATGAGGTGATCAGCCGCTGGTCCGGATTTATTAAACCGCTTTTGGTGATGTCAGTCATGGTGGTCTTGCTGTTGCTGGAACCGGATTTTGGCACTGTGGTTGTGGTTATCGGCACCATCCTCGGGATGTTGTTTTTGGGTGGTGTCAAAGCCGGACAATTTTTTCTGGCCGCTGTGGCTGCAGCCGGGGCGGTCATCATGATGGCCTTCGCGCAAAGCTACAGGGTGCAGCGTTTACTCTCTTTTATGGATCCCTGGTCAGAAGAGAATGTCTATGGCAGCGGCTATCAGCTGACTCAGTCGCTGATCGCCTTCGGCCGGGGTGAGTGGTTTGGTGTGGGTCTTGGTAATTCGATGCAAAAGCTGTTTTATCTTCCCGAAGCGCATAACGACTTTATTTTGGCGATCATCGGTGAAGAGCTTGGGCTGGTCGGTGTATTGACCGTGCTGACCTTGTTCAGCCTGTTGGTTTACCGAATGTTTGCGATTGGCCGTCTGGCCGAGGTGAAAGGCTATATGTTCGGTGCCTTCGTCTGTTATGGCATTGCTATTTTATTCTCGATTCAGATTTTCATTAATGTTGGTGTTAATACCGGCTTGTTACCGACCAAGGGGCTGACCTTGCCATTTCTGAGTGCTGGTGGCACCAGCTTGTTGGTGAGCATAGGTCTGGTTGCTCTGGTGAACCGGGTGTATGGCGAGACCTTGCGAATGGCCGCAGAGGTGCGCTCATGAAACGCGTACTGATTATGGCCGGTGGTACCGGTGGTCATATTTTTCCAGCGATGGCAGTCGCCGAGGCACTGCAGGAAGCTGGTTACGCGGTTAGTTGGCTGGGCGCGCGCCGGGGTATGGAAATGAATCTGGTGCCGCGGGCTGGTTACGACCTTCATGCGGTATCGGTATCGGCCTGGCAGGGTGGTGGACTGTTGCGCAAATTAATGGCGCCGTTGAATCTGGTCCGGGCTGTTCTTCAAGCCTGGTCGATCCTGGTTCGACTCAAGCCCAGTGTCGTGGTGGGGTTTGGCGGCTATGCCTCAGCGCCAGGCGGTCTTGCTGCGCTGCTGCAAAGAGTGCCTCTGGTGCTGCACGAACAAAACGGCATTCCGGGCCTGACCAATGCCCGGCTGGCAGCCCGCGCGACCCGTGTATTACAAGCTTTTCCCGGTACGTTTGAGGGCGATATAGAAGTAGTCGGGAACCCGGTTCGCCAAGTGTTGTTGGCGATTGCCGAGCCTTATAAGCGGGGTCTGGGTGGTCATCGCCGCTTGCGAGTTCTGGTGATGGGGGGCAGCCAGGGCGCTCAGGCATTGAATGAGGTGGTCCCTTCGGCCGTCGGTCAACTGTCAGCCGCCGTGCGACCAGAGCTCTGGCATCAGGCCGGCCAGGGTAAGGTGGAGTCGACCTTGGCGAGCTACCAGGCGGCGGGCGCAGAGGCCAACGTGGTCGAGTTTATTGACGATATGGCGAAGGCTTATACCTGGGCAGACCTGGTAATTTGCCGCAGCGGTGCCTCAACGGTATCTGAGCTAGCGGCTGTCGGCGCGTACAGCATTCTGGTGCCTTACCCATGGCATCGCGACCGTCAGCAATATCGCAATGCCGATTGGCTGGTGACTCAGCAGGCAGCGGAAATGGTCGAACAGGATGACTTTACCGACGCCTGGTTGGCCCAGCGCTTGACCTATTGGCACAGCCACAAACCTGAATTGAAAACCCAGGCCATGAACAGTTGGCGCTGTGGTATCCGGGATTCCGCCCAGCGTGTGGTTTCCGTGATTAACGAATTGGCCGTGGAGAAAGTCGCATGACGCGCCTGGATATTAATAATGGCCATGAATTTCCGATTCCTGAGATGCGCCGGATACGCCGGATTCACTTTATCGGCATCGGCGGCGTCGGCATGTGTGGCATAGCAGAAGTGTTGCACAACCAGGGTTATGACATCAGCGGGTCAGATTTGAAAGCCAGTGTCACCACTGAGCGACTGGTGGATATGGGCGTCACTGTATTTTTCGGGCATGACGAGAATAACGTTGCCGGAGCTGATGTGGTGGTGGTATCCAGTGCGATCAATCCGTTGAATCCTGAAGTCAAATGGGCTTTGGAACGTCGTATTCCCGTGGTGCGTCGCGCCGAAATGCTGGCCGAGCTGATGCGCTATCGTCACGGTATCGCTGTTGCCGGGGCTCATGGCAAAACCACAACCACCTCCTTGATGGCGTCTGTCATGGCACAGGGCGGCTTTGACCCGACCTTTGTCATTGGCGGCAAACTGAACAGTGCAGGCAGCAATGCCCGGCTCGGCACCAGCCGTTATCTGGTGGCTGAAGCTGATGAAAGTGATGCGTCCTTCCTGCACTTGCAGCCGATGACAGCCATCGTTACCAACATTGATGCCGACCATATGGATACCTATGACGGCGACTTCGAGAAGCTGAAAGACACCTATATCCAATTTCTGCATAACCTGCCGTTTTACGGACTGGCAGTACTCTGTGCAGACGATGAACATATTCAGTCTATTTTGCCGCGACTGGCGCGCCAGTTTGTGACCTATGGTCTGGGGTCGGATGCCGACTACCGGGCGGTGAATGTCCGCCAGCTGGGTGGCAAGGCAGAATTTACCGTACACCGTCCAGCAGGGTATGAACCGCTCGACATCGTACTGCACATGCCGGGAATGCATAACGTCATGAATGCCTTGGCAGTGATCGCCGTTGCTACCGACGAAGGCATGACCGATGCCGCCATCTGTGAGGGTCTGAACAGTTTCGCCGGTGTTGGTCGCCGCTTTCAATTGCAGGGTGAATACCCGGTGGCCGATGGCGAGGTCATGCTGGTCGATGATTACGGACATCACCCACGCGAGCTGGAGGTGACCTTTGACGCCATTCGTCAGGGGTGGCCTGAGCGACGCCTGGTGGTGATGTTTCAACCGCATCGCTTCAGTCGTAACCGGGATCTCTATGAAGATTTTGTCGATGTACTGTCAAAAGTCGATGTCTTGCTGCTGTTGGACGTTTACCCGGCGGGAGAAGAGCCAATTCCCGGAGCGGATGGCCGCAGCCTGAGCCGCAGTATCCGTCTGCGTGGCCGGGTCGATCCGATTTTTATTGAACATAAAGAGAAGGTGCTCGACATCTTGCCGGATGTGCTGCGTGGCGGGGATATTCTGTTAACCCAGGGTGCCGGCGATGTTGGCGCACTGTCGGCCGAGATCGCTCGAGCAAAGCTGGGAGTCAAACCATGAGTCAAGCAACGTCTGTTATAGCCGCTGACATACTGCGCCGCTTTCCCCGGGTTGGCGTGGTGTATGGTGGGCAGTCGGCTGAACGGGAGGTTGCATTGGGCAGTGGTCGTACCGTAATCCGGGCGTTGACTGAGGCCGGTTATCAGGTTGAAGAGCATGACGTTACCGGTCGCGTGGCACTGGTCAGCTGGTTGCAGAGTACTGAGCTGGACCTGGTATTCCCGGTTTTGCACGGCCGTGGCGGAGAAGACGGTACCTTGCAGGGCTTGCTTGAATGGTTTGGCATTCCCTACGTGGGCAGTGGTGTGCTGGCGTCAGCGCTGGCGATGGACAAGTTGCGCAGTAAATGGGTATTTGGCAGTGCCATGATCGAGACGCCCCACTTCGCTGTAGTGCGCTCGGCCAACGAATGCACGGCCCTGGAAAACCAACTTGAATACCCGGTCATGATCAAACCGGTGCATGAGGGATCCAGTATTGGCATGAGCCGGGTTGATGATGCGTCGTCTCTGGCAGCGGCCTGTGCGTTGGCCTTTCAGTTTGATACCGAGGTGATGATTGAACAGTTCGTGATGGGCAAAGAGTACACCGTTGCGGTGATTGGAAACCAGGCGTTGCCAGTGATCGGTCTAGAGCCTGCTTCTGTTTTTTACGATTACAACGCCAAGTATGTATCGAACGATACCCAGTATGCGCTTCCATCGGGACTGTCGAAGACCAAAGAGGCCGAGGTACAGGCGCTGGCGGTACGGGCCTTTCAGTCTCTCGGTTGCCAGGGCTGGGGCCGGGTGGATCTGATGATGGACGTGGCTGGCCAACCGACGGTGCTGGAAGTGAACACCATTCCCGGAATGACCGATCACAGCCTGGTGCCCAAGGCCTCTGTGGCGCATGGCTGGTCATTGCCCGAGCTAATGCATCAAATACTGGCAACGGTTCCGCAGGTGCGGGCGTGACTCAGAACAAACGACGCGGCCAGGGCGCCATTGCGCGCAAGCCCAGCAAGCCGCCCCGCGATTGGCGCAAGCTTTTGCGGCGGGCAACACAGGCGCTCAGTGGTGGCGTGGCAGTGGCTGTATTGATTGGCGGCGGACACTGGGTTTTGCAACAGGATCTGGCCTGGGAATGGCGTCCCATGGCAGTGACCAGCTGGGAAGTCGATGCCGTCCTGGTGTATGAGGATCGTGCTCGACTGAATGCTGCGCTCGAGACCTTTCGCGGTCGCAGCTTGCTGACGCTGGCACCCAATGACGTACAGCAGCGCATAGAACAATTGCCCTGGATTGCCGAGGCCCGGGTAACCAAGGCATGGCCTGACCGGTTGCAATTGGCCGTGGTCGAGCATGAACCGGTCGCCCACTGGAATCGCGATCAGGTACTGAACAGCGACGGGGAACCTTTGAGTCGACCAGTAGCAGAACCCGACCTGGCCGAATTGAGCGGTCCTTCTGTTGAAGCCAAGCGAGTGATGGAGCAGTACCTGCAGTTCAGCCGGGTCTTTTCTGGTGCAGGGCAGCGACTGATTGGCGTCCACATGCACCGCCGTGGGGCATGGGTGCTAACACTGGACGGTGGTATTGAGGTCGCTTTGGGCTCAAGTGACATGCTGGATCGAACACGCCGGGTTGTCGTGCTGCTGAATGCCAGCGGCATTGAAACCGGCTCAATTGAATACATAGATGCGCGGTACTCCAACGGTTTGGCCGTTGGGCACCGTTCAGCTTCCGAACCATCGGTATGAGGTGAGAGATGACATCGCCGTTTCAGGGAAAATTAATCGTCGGCCTGGATATCGGAACATCCAAGGTCGTCGCTATCGTGGGTACGGTGACAGCTGAGGGCGGCATTGAAATTGTCGGCCTGGGGTCACATCCGTCACGCGGTTTGAAAAAAGGCGTGGTGGTCAATATTGAGTCCACCGTGCAGAGCATTCAGCGCGCGGTTGAAGAAGCCGAGCTGATGTCCGGGTGTGATATTCATTCTGTTTATGTCGGCATTGCCGGCAGTCATATCAGCAGTATGAACAGCCATGGCATCGTTGCTATCAAAGAAAAAGAAGTGATCGAGGCGGATCTTGAGCGGGTAATAGACGCCGCTCAGGCGGTCGCGATCCCGGCTGACCAGCGCATCCTGCACATTTTGCCGCAGGAATACATTATTGACTCCCAGGAAGGCATCAAGGAGCCACTGGGTATGTGCGGTGTGCGTCTCGAAGCCAAGGTACATCTGGTCACGGGTGCACAGAATGCAGTTCAGAATATCGACAAGTGCGTGCGCCGCTGCGGCCTGGAAGTGGACCAGATTATCCTGGAACAGCTGGCATCAGCCCAGGCGGTGTTGACGGACGACGAAAAAGAGCTGGGCGTTTGCCTGGTGGATATCGGCGGCGGTACCACCGACATGGCGATCTTTACCGAGGGCGCGATACGTCATACGTCGGTGATCCCGATTGCCGGTGATCAGGTCACCAATGACATCGCCATGGCGTTTGCGACACCGACTCAGCATGCCGAAGAGATCAAGATCAAATACGCCTGTGCGTTGTCTCAACTGGCCGGTGAGCACGAGACCATCAAAGTGCCAAGTGTCGGTGATCGCAGTGCTCGCGAACTCACTCGCCAGGCACTGGCGGAAGTGGTTGAGCCCCGCTACGAGGAGCTGTTCAACCTGATCAAATCCGAACTGCGGCGCAGCGGTTTTGAAGACATGATCCCGGCAGGCATTGTGCTGACCGGAGGCACAGCAAAGATGGAAGGTGCTGTTGAGCTGGCCGAAGAGGTGTTTCACGTACCGGTCCGGTTGGCCTATCCGCAAAACATCTCTGGCCTGTCTGACGTGGTCTCGAATCCGATTCATGCCACCGGCGTGGGCCTGTTGCAATACGGATTGAAGCAGTTGCAGGGCGGCAAACAGCCAACGGCCAAGAAACGCAAGCAGGCTGAGGTTCCGAAAGACGGCGCCTGGAGTCGGTTTCGCAGCTGGATGGCTAACAATTTTTAGTGAACCGGTTTTAACTCGGCACTGGATAGCCGGTGCCACACAAGGACGGTTGTCGCCTTTGGGCAGTATCGCGGCAATCAAGACAGGACGACCCTCACACATTCAGGGCGCAGGCCTTCGGGTCTGATACAACAAAATCCATTGATAAAATGATGGAAGGAGCAGGAAAATGTCGAACTATGATCAAGAGCGGAACGGTGGAGACATGTTCACACTTGTAGACGAGCAGCCGCAATCGGCGATTATCAAGGTATTCGGGTGCGGCGGTGGCGGTGGTAACGCTGTGCGTCACATGCTGCAATCTCACATCGACGGTGTCGAGTTTATTTGCGCCAACACCGATGCCCAGGCATTGCGTGGCGTGGAAGCGACGACTCAGTTGCAACTGGGCAACGGTATTACCCGCGGTTTGGGTGCCGGTGCCAATCCGGAGATTGGCCGTCAGGCCGCGCTGGAAGATCGTGAACGCATTGCCGAGGTGCTTAAAGGCGCGGACATGGTGTTCATTACTGCTGGCATGGGCGGTGGTACCGGAACCGGTGCTGCGCCGGTAGTGGCTGAGGTTGCCAAAGAAATGGGCATTCTCACCGTTGCTGTAGTGACCAAGCCCTTCCCGTTTGAAGGTCGCCGACGCATGAAGATCGCCAATGAAGGTCTGGAGCTGCTGCGCGAGCATGTCGATTCGCTGATCACTATCCCGAACGAGAAGCTACTGACCGTTTTGGGTAAGAATGTGACACTTTTGGAGGCTTTTTCCGAAGCTAACAATGTGCTCCAGAACGCTGTTCAGGGTGTTGCTGACCTGATCATCCGTCCGGGCACCATCAACCTCGACTTTGCGGATGTTCGCACCGTTATGTCCGAAATGGGCATGGCCATGATGGGCAGTGGCATCGCTTCGGGTGAAAATCGGGCGGTGCGCGCGGCCGAGATGGCGATTCGCAGCCCGCTGCTTGAAGACGTCGACCTGCACGGCGCCAAGGGTATTCTGGTGAATATCTCGGCCGGTGTGGATCTGGGTCTGGACGAATTTACTCAGGTGGGCGATACCATCGAAGAATTTGCGTCTGAAGATGCAACCGTTGTAGTTGGCACGGTAATTGACCCTGAATTGGGTGATGAGATTCGTGTAACGGTGGTTGCGACCGGTATCGGCCAGGCGGAAGCGTTGGCTGCAAAGCCAAAAGTGGCGGTCGACAACACCCGCAAAGCCGATGGCAGTGTCGATTATAAAAAACTCGATCGCCCAACGGCCGTGCGCAATGCCAAACCAGTCGAATCTGAATCGAAAAGTAAGCCGATGCGCAGCGCCAAAGATCTGGATTACCTAGATATACCAGCATTCTTGCGCCGCCAGGCTGACTGAATCTGTACAGAAATACCGTAGGTTCGCTGTCAGGCTTCTGGTATATTACTCGGCCTGATAAATTTGACTGTGTTGAGTCAGTATAAACTGGCTGAACCAAACAGTAGGATCGGAGCGCATGGTAAAACAAAGAACACTCAAGAACGCAATTCGTGCCACAGGCGTGGGTTTGCACTCAGGCAAAAAGGTGTATCTGACGTTAAAACCAGCGCCCGTCGACACGGGTATCGTTTTCTGCCGCACGGATCTTGATCCAGTCGTGGAGATTCCTGCCCATGCCCTGAATGTGGGCGATACCACCTTGTCGACGACCCTGATCAAGGGTGATGTCTGCATCGACACCGTTGAGCACCTGCTGTCGGCCTGCGCTGGCCTGGGTATAGACAATGCCTATATCGAGGTGAGCGCGGCTGAAGTGCCGATAATGGACGGCAGTGCCGGCCCCTTTGTCTTTTTGCTGCAGTCTGCTGGCATCGAAGAGCAAAACAAAGCCAAGCGATTCATTCGCATTAAAAAGCCGGTGATTGTTGAAGACGGTGACAAAATTGCCCGCTTTGAGCCGTATGAAGGCTTTGCAGTGCGCTTTACCATTGATTTCGATCACCCTGTTTTTCGAGACCGCTCGCAAACGGCAGAGCTGATTTTCTCAACAACAGCCTTTGTGAAAGAGATCAGCCGGGCTCGCACCTTCGGTTTTATGCGTGATTTTGAGTACCTCAGAGCCAATAATTTGGCGTTGGGTGCCAGTGTCAATAACGCAATCGCCGTTGACGATTACAAAATTCTGAACGAAGATGGGCTTCGTTACGAAGACGAATTCGTCAAGCACAAGGTATTGGATGCCGTCGGCGACCTGTATTTGTTGGGCCATAGCCTGATTGGTCGCTTTGTCGGGTTCAAGTCTGGTCATGGGCTGAACAACCTGCTGCTGCGGGAATTGCTCAAGCAGGAAGATGCCTGGGAATATGTAACCTTCGAAGATGAAGCCACTGCTTCTGTTCCTATTGCCTACGCCCCTGTGCTTGCAACAAGCTAGTGTTTGCTGGGCATTTTGCCTGCTTGTTCAGAATGGGTAATCACGCAGTATGAACGTTATTTTTGTCAGTCGGCGTCATAGCCGGTCCAGAAACGTCTCTTTGCCACTGTTGGTGGCATTCTTTGTGTTCAGTGTAATTGCACTGATGGCCTCGGGCGCTTATGTGGTGCATCTGTGGTATCAGGATGACACCCCCGTCGTTGTCGACTCCCGGGCGGTAAAAGCGTGGCAGGAACGTCTTGCTTTTCAGGGTGACGAACTCGAAAGAACGCGCAGCTATACTGAAGAACAGATTCGGGGTCTAACCGTTAAGTTGGCGCAATTGCAGTCGCGCCTGACGCGCCTCGACGCACTCGGGGAGCGCCTGATCGGAGTGGCCAAGCTGGAAGATGGCGAGTTTGATTTCAGCATCGAGCCAGCCGTTGGTGGCCCCGAAACGACTGGTCGCGATTCATACAACCCCCCGGATTTTGTCAGCGCACTCGATGAATTATCCAGTCTTATCGACAGTCGGGAACAGCAACTTGCGGTTCTGGATTCACTGCTGGGTGATCGAAAAATCCAGTCATCGACCTTTGTTGCGGGCCGTCCCATTGACCGGGGTTGGTTGAGTTCCCGTTTCGGTTATCGAAACGATCCGTTCAATGGCAATGTTGCCTGGCATGACGGCGTCGATTTTGCCGGTAAGGACGGTTCCGACATCATGGCGGTGGCGGCCGGGGTGATTACCTGGGCCAGCGACCGCTATGGCTATGGCAATCTGGTAGAGGTCAACCACGGTAATGGTTACGTGACCCGTTATGCGCACGCAAAAGAGATTCTGGTCAATGTCGGCGATGTGATCAGCAAGGGTGATGTTGTCGCCTTGATGGGCAGTACCGGACGGTCGACCGGGCCTCATGTGCACTTCGAGGTGATATACAAAGACAAATCGGTTGACCCGTCAAAATACATTAATCGGGTTGCCCATTTTTAATACAAGCTCTCCAGTACAGCCCGATAAACTCTGATGCGCAGTCACTGGCAGGTGTTTCGATGAAGCGATGCAGGCGTCTTTAACGACATCGCATCGCTTTTTTTTGGTCTGAAACACCCCTGACTATAGGGTTCATTGCAGGCTAGGCTGGCATTGCGACATTTTTTACAATTTCAAAGACAACAGCACTTGCAGTAAGTATAGTTGACCACCACTAAGTCTTTGAATCGAATCTAAAAAACGACACTCTCCTATGTTCACAAAACTGATGAAAAAGGTGGTCGGCTCCAAGAACGACCGCGAAATAAAGCGACTTGCCCGTCTGGTCCAAAGTATTAATGTACTGGAACCCGACATGGAGCGCTTGTCTGACGATGAAATCAAAGGTCAGACGGCACTGTTCCGTGAGCGTCTTGAAAAAGGCGAAAAACTCGATGACCTGATGCCCGAAGCCTTTGCTACGGTCCGGGAGGCTAGCCGTCGTACTCTGGGCTTGCGCCATTTCGACGTTCAGATGATCGGTGGCATGGTGCTGCATTCCGGCAAAATTGCCGAAATGAAAACCGGCGAAGGTAAAACGCTGGTCGCTACGTTATCGACCTATTTGAATGCGCTGCTGGCCAAAGGCGTGCACATCATTACGGTGAACGATTACCTGGCTCGCCGTGATGCTGAGTGGATGCGTCCGCTCTATGAAGCGCTGGGGCTGACCCTTGGCGTGATCGTTTCCCAGCAAGACCCCAGCGAAAAGCGTGCAGCCTACCAGGCAGATATTACCTACGGTACCAATAACGAATTCGGTTTCGATTACCTGCGCGACAACATGGCGTTCAGCCTGAAAGACAAGTTTCAGCGTGGCCAGGCCTTCGGCATTGTCGATGAAGTCGACTCCATCCTGATTGACGAAGCCCGAACGCCACTGATCATCTCCGGTGCGGCTGAAGATTCCAGTGATCGCTATATTCAGATCAACAAGCTGATTCCTTCACTGAAACGGGCGAAAGAAGCCACTGAAGGCGAAGAAGCGATCGATGGGGATTTCCTGATCGATGAAAAGAACCGAACCATCGAGTTGACTGAGCAGGGGCATGACCGGGTTGAGACGCTGCTGCAAGGCGCCGGTTTGTTGCCTGAGGGCGAATCGCTCTATGCGCCTCATAACCTGTTGTTGTTCCACCATGTGACGGCGGGTTTGAAAGCGCACCACATGTTCCAGCGCAATGTCGACTATATTATCCAGGACGATCAGGCCGTCATCGTAGATGAGCACACCGGTCGTACCATGCCGGGACGGCGCTGGAGCGATGGCTTGCACCAGGCGGTGGAAGCCAAGGAAGAGTTGCAGGTACAGAAAGAAAACCAGACGCTGGCATCGACGACATTTCAGAACTATTTCCGGCTCTACGATAAACTGTCCGGCATGACCGGCACAGCCGATACCGAAGCGTTCGAGCTGAATCAGATTTATGGTCTGGACGTTGTCGTCATTCCAACCAACAAACCAATTGACCGCAGCGACTTTAATGATCTGATTTATCTGACAGAGCCCGAGAAATTCAATGCAGTCATTGCAGACATCATTGCCGAGCGCGACAAGAAACGTCCCGTTCTGGTGGGTACTGCATCGGTCGAGGCCTCGGAGCGTATTTCTGAGGCGCTGACCAAGGCTGACGTGCCGCACAACATTCTTAATGCCAAACAGCATGATCGTGAAGCCCAGGTCATTGCCCAGGCAGGCCAGCCAGGGGCCGTGACCATTGCGACCAACATGGCCGGTCGCGGTACCGACATTAAACTCGGTGGCAACTGGGAGACCGAAGTCCAGGACATCGACAGCGCTGACCCGGATATACTGGCCCGTGCCGAGGCTGACTGGAAACAGCGCCATGCCGTCGTGATCGAAGCCGGTGGGTTGCATATTATTGGTACCGAACGGCATGAAAGCCGTCGAATTGATAACCAGTTGCGTGGTCGCGCCGGTCGTCAGGGTGACCCCGGTTCGTCTCGTTTCTTCCTGTCGATGGAAGACAGCCTGATGCGAATTTTCATGCCGGAACGGATGAAGGGCATCATGCATTCGCTGGGTATGAAAGACGGTGAAGCGATTGAAGCCAAGATGGTCAGTAACGCCATCGAGAAAGCTCAGCGCAAGGTTGAAAATCGTAACTTTGACATTCGTAAACAATTGCTTGAGTACGATGACGTCGCCAATTCCCAGCGTCAGGTTGTCTACCAGCAGCGCGACGATCTAATGGCGGCTGACAGCATAGAAGATGTCATTGATAACGTGCGCAATGACATCGTTCACGCTGAAATCAATGAGCATCTGCCGCCGCAAAGTTTGCCGGAACAGTGGGATATCCCCGAGCTGGAAACAGCGGTCGCGAAGGAATTCGGAGTCAGGATACCGATACAGACCTGGCTTGATGAAGACGACCACCTGCATGAAGAAAAACTGCGTGAGCAAATTCTGGAAGCGGTTGTAGCGCACTACAAAGAGAAAGAATCGGTGGCCGGTGCCGATG